>Ga0208881_1000294_pt1 | contig 17345 bp, 16 predicted proteins | sample Knorr_S23_td_AAI_FD_185610 | JGI IMG/M metagenome (GOLD analysis project Ga0208881, IMG submission 185610) | Marine microbial communities from Southern Atlantic Ocean transect - Knorr_S23_td_AAIW_ad_876m_LV_B (SPAdes) (version 2) | ecosystem: Environmental > Aquatic > Marine > Oceanic | place... | reverse complement strand
GCCCTTCTGATGGCCGCCGCCCGAGCCCAGCACGTGGCCCAGGTGGTAGCCCCGGCCCTGGCTGCCGGACAGGACGTGGTCTCCGACCGCTACGTGGCCTCGTCGGTGGCCTACCAGGGTTACGGCCGGGGTCTGGGAGCCGAAGCGGTAGCGGAGGTCAACCGCTTCGCCACCCGGGACCTGGCACCCGACCTGGTGGTGCTCATCGAGATCGACGCCCCGCTGGCCGGCGACCGCCTGGGCGGCGACCTAGACCGGATTGAACAAGCCGGCAACGACCTCCAGGCCACCGTGGTGGCTGCCTACCGGGAGATGGCCACCGCCGACCCGGACCGGTGGGTGGTGGTGGACGGGACCGGGACCATCGAAGAGGTGGCCGACCGGGTGGCCACCGCCGTCGACCAGCGGTTGTCGTGATCTCCGGAACGTCAGCCGATGACGTGGCGCCCGTGGACGAGGACGCGCTATGGGCCACCGTGGTGGGCCAGGAGGCTGCCGTGGCCCTCCTCCGGACGGCGGCCTGGTCCCCGGTTCACGCCTATCTGCTGGTCGGGCCACCCGGTGCGGGGCGAGGCGAAGCCGCCCGGGCCTTCGCCGGGTCCCTGTTCGCCTCCGGTGCGCCGGACGGGCCAGATTCGCTGTCGGCCTCCCGCCACCGGCGTCTGTCCGCCGTCGGACACCATCCGGACCTCCTCGAGGTGGAGCCCGAGGGCCGGTCTCTGTTGGTGGCTGACGCCAGGGAGATCACCGTGGAAGGTTGGAGGTCACCGGTCGAAGCGACTCACAAGGTGGTGGTGGTTGACCGGTTCGACACCGCCGAACCGGAGGCAGTGGCCAGCCTGCTCAAGACCATTGAGGAGCCGCCGGCCACGACCGTGTTCGTGCTGCTGTCCGAGGAGGTTCCTGACTCCCACGTCACCGTGGCCTCTCGTTGCGTACGAGTCGACCTCCCTCCGCTGACCGACGAAGTGGTGTCCGACGTGTTGAAAGCCGACGGGGTGCCCTCCGATCGGGCCACCGAGTTGGCCGAGGCGGCCGCCGGGAGTCTCTCCCGGGCCCGTCTGCTGGCCCAGGACCCGGCGTTCCACGGGCGGCGAAACGCCTGGCACGCCGTTCCGTCCCGCCTGGACGGAACCGGGGCGGCGGTCGCCGTGGTGGTCGAGGAGATGCGGGCCTTGATAGACGAGGCTCAGGCGCCGCTAGTGACCCGCCACGCCGTGGAACTGGAAGAGTTGACTGAACGCGAAGAAGCCTTCGGGACCCGCGGGTCAGGTCGCAGGACGCTGGTCGAACGCCAACGGCGAGAGGTGCGTCGGCTCCGGGACGACGAGCTGCGGTTCGGGCTGGCCACGATCAGCCGGTCCTACCGGGACCGGGCCGCCGGATCGGGCGGTGAGGCCGACATGGACGCGACGGCCCGGATTACCGAGGCCACCGGCGAACTGATCCGCAACCCCAACGAGTCGCTGCTGCTCCAGGCTCTCTTCTTGGACCTCCCGGTCGGGGGGCGTAACGGGGCCTGACCGGCTGCCCGCCGATTGGTTATTCGGGGGTGACGTAGGCGGCGGTTAGGCCGCCGTCCACAGAAAAATCGGTGCCCGTGACGTACGAGGACTCGTCAGAGGCCAGCCACAGGGCGGCCTCGGCGATTTCTGATGCTTCGCCGAATCGCCCCATCGGAACGTGGACCAGCCGACGCTGCCGCTTCTCCTCGGTGTCCAGGAACGACATCAGTAACTCGGTGCGCAGCGGGCCGGGGCACAGGGCGTTGACCCGGATGTTCTCGCGGGCATGGATGACCGACAGCTCGCGGGTCATGGCCAGTACCGCGCCCTTGGAGGCCGTGTAGGCCAGCTGTGGGGTGGCTGCCCCCACAAGGGCCACGAAGCTGGCCGTGTTGATGATGGAGCCGCCACCCGACCGGCGTAATGCCGGGATCCCGTGCCGGCAGCCGAACCAGACGCCCTTCAGGTTGATGTCCATGGTCAGGTCCCAGACCGTCTCCTCGGTGGCCTCGGCGTCTCCGTCATCACCGTGCATGATCCCGGCGTTGTTGAACACCACGTCCAGGCGACCGAAGGCCTCCTCGGCGTCGGCGACAGCCGCCGCCACTTCGTCCTCTGAGGACACGTCGGCCCTCAGGGCAATGGCCTTTCCACCAGCCTCGACCACCTCGTTGGCCACGGCAGCTGCCCCGTCGGCGTTCACGTCCACCACGGCGACCAGCGCCCCCTCGGCGGCGAACCGCAGGGCGCTCTGCCGACCGATTCCGGACGCCGCTCCGGTGATGAAGGCAGCCTTGCCTTCCAGCCGTTTTCCCATTTCGGTCACGGGGCGAGCATCGCACACGCGGGGGCCGGTCTGGCAGGCTTGCCCGGTGACCGCTGGAATAACGGTGAAGGGCACCTACCACCACGACTGTCCGGACACTTGTGCCTGGGAGGTGACGGTCCGGGACGGTCGGGGGGTCAACGCCCCGACCAACCCGGGTCTGGGGCGTCGGCTGGGCTCGGCTGCCTTCCACGACACACTGGTAGAGGTGGAACGCCTGGTCGTCCGGGAGGGGGAGTGACCACCACCGTTATCGTCACCGGCACCGGGACGCCGATCGCCACCGCCGACCGGGCCGGTCCCGGGGTGCTGGTCGTCTACGAGGGGTCTGGGGGCACGGTGCGGCTCCAGTTCGACGTCGGCCGGTCCACCGTCATGCGGCTGCTGGGGGCCGGTACGTCTCCCGGCGGACTGGACGCTGTGTTCCTCACCCACCATCACTCCGACCACCTGGTGGGCCTGGACGACCTACTCCTCACCCGGTGGGTGCTGGACCGGCAGAGGGACCTGCCGCCCATCCCAGTGGTGGCGCCCGCTGGCCCCTGTATCCGGTTCGTGGACGGCCTGGCCGACCGGTGGGCCGAGGACCTGGCGGTGCGGGCGGCCCACGCCGGCCGGGACCGGGGCCCCGAGGTGGATGTAAGGCCTTTCGGTTTACCGGCGGCACCGACGGAGGTCTGGCGGGCCGCCGATGTCCGGGTGCTGGCCGGTCGGGTCCGCCATGAGCCGGTGCGTCCGGCGGTCGGCTACCGGGTCGAGACTCCGGATGGCGTGGTAGTGGTTTCCGGCGACACGGTGGTGTGTGACGAGGTGGCCGACTTGGCAGCAGGGACTGACGTGCTGGTCTACGAGGCCATGCGGTTCTCTGAGGTCCGGGCCCTGTCCGAGGAGCGGAGGTTCATCCTTGACTACCACGCAGACACGGTCGCTATTGGTCGCCAGGCTGAGGATCTGGGCGTTTCCCGGCTGGTGCTCACCCACCTCATCCCGCCTCCAAGGTCGGAGGCCGACGAGCAGGCCTTTGAGGACGACGTCCGGTCCGGTGGCTACACGGGTGACGTGGTCGTGGCCCGGGACCTCACCGCGGTCACCCTGCCCTAAGTGGCCTTCTGCCGCCCGGTCAGCGGTGAGGCCAACGATTAGGAGTCGTGCAGGACGAAGCGGATCCGCTTGAATCCTTTTCCCTTGGATTCCGTCTTCACGACCTCTAGACGCCCCACCTGGCCGGTGGACGATACGTGGGTCCCACCGTCGGCCTGCTTGTCGAGGCCGACGATGTCCACCACCCGGATCTCGTCCACCGACTCAGGCACCAGATTGACCTTCGTGCGGATGAGTTCCCGGTCCAGTACCGCCTCGCCACGGGGGAGGAACGAGACCTCGATAGGGCGGTCGGCGGCGATCTCGGTGTTGCAGAGAGCTTCCACCTCGGCTCCGAAGCCATCGGGTAACTGGTCAACCTCGAAGTCCATGCGCCCTGAGAGGGCGTCCATGTTCCCGCCAGTCACCACCCGCTTCCAGTGCTTCCACACCACGCCGCACAGCACGTGCATGGCGGTGTGGGTGCGCATCATGTGGCGCCGTCGCTCGTTGTCGACCTCACCGGTGACTGTGGTACCGACTTCGGGGACCGGTCCGGCCAGCATGTGGAGGACCCTCTCGTCAACGGTCCGGACGTCCAGGACGGCGGCGGCTCCGGTCGCCCACACCAGGTGGCCCGTGTCGTGGGGCTGACCCCCGCTGGTGGCGTAAAAGGCCGTGCGGTCCAGCTCCACCCGGTCACCGTCCACGGCGACCACGGTGGCGTCGAACGACCGTAGGTCGGCGTCCCGCAGGTACAAGCGGTCAGTCACCCGTCGCTCCCGTCCGTGCCCAGTCGTCGGGGCGTTCGCCACTGACCGCCACCCTCAGCTCACCGTCCACTACCTGCCAGGCCAAGGCCCCGAGGCCCCGTCCGTCGGCGGGCCAGGTCGACAACGGGTCGCACGAGTCCACGAAGGTCGAGGTCCCGGCGTCCCACTGCACCAGACAGTGGTTGGCTCCGCCGGGGGTCCGGGCCGAGAAGGCAGACCATCCGGTGGCCGGGTCGGACCCGGCGTGGGTGATCCAGAGGGGGAGATCCCGGCCAACCAGGTCAGGGAAGGGCACCGGACCGTTCTCGGCAATCTCCTTGGCCAGGTCAGCGGCATTTATCCCCCGGAAGTCGCGGTCGCCCAACTGAACCTCGAAGGCGTTAGTGGACCCGGCTAGCCAGAAGACCACCACCAGCGCCCCGACGGCCCCAGCCAGCGCCACGGCGGTGACGGCCAGGGCTCGGCGCACGTCGAACCGGATCCCGCGGGCCACGGTCATGGGTGTGACGCCTTTCTCTCCGAAATCGCCGTCCGGACACCGATCCGTTGGGGACCGCCGACCCGGTGATGCCTAGTATCGCCCCGGTTCGGGCCGCCGGTGGATGCCGGCGCCCGGGTGGCGGAATTGATCTAGGGGCCTATGGGAGGAAGCCGGAGTGGATCTGTTCGAGTATCAGGGCAAGCAGTTCTTCGCCCAGTACGGCATGCCGGTGTCGGCCGGCGAGGTGGCGCTGACCGTCGACGAGGCGGTGGACGCCGCCGAACGCCTAGGCACCCCGGTGATGGTCAAGGCCCAGGTCCACACAGGCGGCAGGGGCAAGGCGGGGGGCATCAAGTTCGCCGCCACACTCGACGACGTCCGGACCCACGCCAGCGACATCCTCGGGCTGGACATCCGGGGCCACGTGGTGGGCCGGGTGTGGATCGAGAAGGCTTCCGACATCGCCGACGAGTACTACGCCTCGTTCACCCTGGACCGCTCGGCCAAGAAGCACCTGGGCATGCTGTCAGCCGAGGGGGGCGTCGAAATCGAGACGGTGGCTGTCGAGAACCCTGACGCCATCGCCAAAGTCTGGGTTGACCCGGTCGACGGGTTGGACGAGGCCACGGCCCGCGACTGGGTCGCAGCGGCCAACCTGCCGGAGGCGGCCGTGGAAGGCACCGTGGACGTCCTGCTAAAGCTCTACGCGGCATACGTAGACGGCGACGCCGACCTGGTGGAGATCAACCCGCTGATCCTCACACCGGAGGGTCGGATCCACGTTCTGGACGCCAAGGTCACGCTGGACGCCAATTCGGTGTTCCGCCACGAGGACTACGCGGCGTACGACGAGACCCAGACCCGGGACGAACGGGAGACAGCGGCCCACGCCCGGGGCCTCCAGTACGTGGGGCTGGACGGCTCGGTGGGAGTAATCGCCAACGGCGCTGGCCTGGCCATGTCGACGGTCGACGTGGTCAACCAGGTCGGAGGCAGCCCGGCCAACTTTCTAGACATCGGAGGCGGGGCCAACGCCGAAGTGATGGCCGGGGCGTTGGAGGTCATCAACAACGATCCGGCCGTGCGGTCCATCTTCATCAACATCTTCGGAGGGATCACCCGGGGCGAGGAGGTGGCCAACGGCATCGTCGAGGCGCTGGAGCGGGTCGCCATCGACTCCCCGATCGTGATCCGCCTGGACGGCACCAACGCCGACGAGGGCCGGACCATCCTCGAACCGCACCTGTCCGACGTCCTCCAGATGGCACCCACCATGCTGGACGCCGCCCGTCGGGCCGTGGAGCTGGCCGAGGGTCGGGAGGTCTGAGCGATGAGCATCTTCGTCGACGCCGAAACCCGGGTCGTCTACCAGGGGTTGACCGGCAGCCAGGGTCGCTACTACGGCCTCCTGAATCGGGACTACGGAACCCGGGTGGTGGCCGGGACCAACCCGAGGAAGGCCGGTACCGACGTGGACGGCATTCCCGTCTTTGCCACGGTGGCTGAGGCGGTGGCCGAGACGGGCGCCACAGCGTCGTGCGTCTTCATCCCGGCCGCCGGGGTCCATGGCGCCGTGATCGAGGCAGCCGAGGGGGGCGTCGAGTTCATCGTGGCCATCACCGAGGGCGTTCCCGCCCACGACGAGGCCGACTTCTACAACCGACTACGCCGTGACCATCCCCACGTCCGCCTACTAGGTCCCAATTGTCCGGGGATCATCTCGCCGGGCCAATGCAACATCGGCATCACGGCCGGGCACATTGCCCTGCCGGGCGGCCCGGTGGGCATCGTGAGCCGGTCCGGCACCCTGACCTACCAGGCGCTGTACGAGCTCAGGGAGAAGGGCATCGGGTGTACGACGTGCGTTGGCATCGGGGGGGATCCCGTGCCCGGCACGTCGTTCATCGACTGCCTGGCGGCCTTCGAGGCCGATCCCGACACAAAGGCTGTGATGATGATCGGCGAGATCGGAGGCTCGGCCGAGGAAGAGGCCGCCGAGTTCATCGCCACCCGGATGACCAAGCCCATCTCGGCCTACGTGGCCGGCGTGACGGCCCCACCCGGCAAGAAGATGGGACACGCCGGAGCCATCGTCTCGGGCGGCAAGGGTACGGCGGCGGCCAAGATGGACGCCCTCCGCGAGGCAGGGGTTCGGGTGGGCTTGAACCCCACCGAGGCCGGGGAACTGATGGCCGACATCGTCGCCGAACTCTAGGAGCCAACCGGCTACGCATCAGGTTGGCTCGGGGGCCTGTCGGCTACGCGTCCGGACGACCGGGCCACCTCCGGACCGGCGAACCCACGGTCGGGCCACGGTGGCCCGCTGGTACGGTCGCCGGCATGTCGTTGGCGGTGCTGGTATCAGGGACCGGGTCCATCCTGGATGCCATGGTTGAGGCTGGCCTGCCGATCACCCTGGTCGTCTCAGACCGTCCCTGCCCTGCCATGGAGAAGGCGGCCGAACACGATGTGGAGGCCGTGGTGGTCTGCCGGGACAGCTTCGGCGACGACTTCGACCGCGACGGCTACACGTTGCGCCTGACCGACCTCCTGGAGGAGCGAGGCGTCACCCTGGTGGCAATGGCTGGATTTGGGACCATCTTGAGCCAACCCGTGTACGACCGGTACGCAGGTCGCATCCTGAACACCCACCCAGCGCTGCTCCCCGCCTACCCGGGCTGGCATGCCGTAGCCGATGCCCTGGCCGACGGTGCCACGGTGAGCGGCTGCACGGTGCACCGGGCCACCCTGGAGGTGGACAGCGGGCCGATCCTGGCCCACGAGACCGTGCCCGTGCTGCCCGACGACGACGAGGCCTCCCTCCACGAGCGGATCAAGGTGGTGGAGCGACGCCTCTACGTCGACACCATCCGGTCGATTCTGGCCGGGGAACCACCCATGGAGGCTGTCGCCCCCGAGGGAGCCCCGGAGTGAGCCCCGTCCCGAAGCGGGCCCTGCTATCCGTCCACGACAAGACCGGTATCGCAGACCTGGCACGCGGGCTTGTCGAAGCGGGCTGGGAGCTGGTTTCCAGCGGGGGTACGGCCTCGGTCCTGGCCGACGAGGGCGTGCCCGTGGTGGAGGTCGGCGAGGTCACCGGGGCCCCGGAGATTCTTGAGGGCAGGGTCAAGACGCTGCACCCGGCGATTCACGGTGGGATCCTGGCCGACCGATCCAATCCTGGGCACCTGGCTGACTTGGAAGCCCGGGGCATCGTGCCCATCGACCTGGTGGTTGGGAACCTCTACCCGTTCACGTCGGACCCCGGGATCGAGCTGATCGACATCGGCGGCCCGACCATGGTCCGGGCAGCGGCCAAGAACTACGCCTACGTGGGCGTGGTCGTCGACCCGGCCGACTACCGGCCGGTCCTCGACGAGCTCCGGGCCGTCGGCTCCCTGTCCGACGCCACCCGACGGCGGCTGGCCCGATCAGCCTTCGCCCACACAGCGGCCTACGACGCGGCCATCGTGGCCTGGTTCGATGAGGACCCATCGTCGGACCATGCCAACGACCTGCTCAAGCCGTCCCTGCATCTGGCCCTGGACCGGGTCCATGACCTCCGGTACGGCGAGAACCCGCACCAGGTGGGTGCCCGCTACCGGGCTTCCGGCTCCTCCGGATGGTGGGACACCGCCGTGGTGCACGGTGGGAAGGCCATGTCATATCTGAACCTGTTTGACACCGAGGCGGCGTGGCGGCTTGTGCACCGCCTGGGTGACGAACCGTGTGCAGTGGTCGTCAAGCACGCCAACCCGTGCGGTGCGGCAGTCGGCTCCGACATCGCCGATGCCTACCTTTCGGCCCACCGGTGCGATCCGGTGTCGGCCTTCGGCGGGGTGGTGGCCGTGAACCGTCCGGTCACGCCGGCCATGGCCGAGGCCCTGTCCGAGGTATTCACCGAGGTCGTGGTGGCGCCCGCCTACGAGCCAGACGCCCTGGTCCTCCTCGGCGAGCGGAAGAACCTGCGGGTCCTGGAGGCTGGCCCCCCCGGCTGGCCGGAGTTGGACGTCCGGGGTATCGACGGTGGGCTCCTGGTCCAGACGGCCGACGAGCTGGTGGCCGAACCGTCCGTCTGGCGGGTGGTGACCGAACGGGAACCCACCGGAGCCGAGTGGGCCGACCTGGAGTTCGCCTGGCGGGTAGTCGCCCGGGTGAGCTCCAACGCCATCGTGCTCGTGAAGGACCGGTGTGCGGTAGGAATCGGGGCCGGCCAGCAGAACCGCCGGGACGCCAGCCGGATTGCTGCCGAGAAGGCGGCCGGTCGGGCAATCAGCGGGGCGTGCGCCAGCGACGCCTTCTTTCCGTTCCGGGACGGCTTGGACGCTGCGGCCGACGCCGGGGTCACCGCCGTGGTGCAGCCCGGGGGCTCGTTGCGTGACGACGAGGTGGTGGCGGCGGCCGACGCTCATGGCATGGCCATGGTCTTCACCAACGAGCGGCATTTTCGCCACTGAGCAGCCGTCGGGGTCGGGATCGGCGGCGGCTAGCGTCACCGCCCATGAGCGCACAACTCCTCGCAGGTGGACCGGTGGCCGAAGCTGTCTTGGACGACGTCCGGACCCGGGTCGACGCCCTAAGGGCTGCCGGCACCACACCCGGCCTGGGCACCATCCTCGTTGGTGACGACGGGGCTAGTGCCGGCTACGTACGCAAGAAGCACGAGACGTGCGAGTCGGTTGGCATGGTCTCGTATCACATCCAGGTGGAGGCCGATGACCCTGTGGAGGCCCTCGACGAGGCGGTGGCCGCCTTCAACGGGGATCCGGCCGTCCACGCCTACATCATCCAGCATCCGGTAGCCGACGGCTTCGACTTCAACTCCGCGCTTTCGGCCATGGATCCAGCTAAGGACGCGGACGGCCTGCATCCCACCAACCTCGGCAAGCTGGTCCTCCAGGAGGAAGGCCCTGTGCCGTGCACGCCGGCCGGTATCCAGGCCCTGTTCGTTCACTACGACATCGATGTCAGCGGGAAGCACGTGGTAGTCATCGGCCGAGGCCCGACCCTAGGCCGGCCGTTGTCTCTGCTCCTGACGACCAAGGCGCCGGGAGCCAACGCGGCGGTCACCGTGGTGCACTCGGCGGTGCCCGACCTAGCCGGCCTGACTCGGGAGGCAGACATCGTGGTGGCCGCCCTCGGCGTGCCATCGTTTGTGCAGCCGGACATGGTGAAGCCAGGGGCCGTGGTGGTCAGCGGCGGGATCTCCTGGGAGGGCCGGAAGCTGCTGGCTGACGTGGACGAGTCGGTGGGTGAGGTGGCGTCCTGGATCACTCCCCGGCTTGGTGGGGTGGGGCCAACCACCGTGGCCATGCTGCTGCGCAACACGGTCGAGGCTGCCGAGCGCGCCGACGCCAAGGTGGACTAATGGTCGGCGGTCCGCCGACCATGTTCAGTACCCGCCGGTGCCCACCGGTCAGACCCCCGTCCGCTGGATGCTGGGCGACCCCGAATCGGTAGGGTCGGAGGCATGACAGGAAAGATCACCATGGGTGCCGACGGTGTCCTTGCCGTGCCCGCTGATCCGATCATCCCGTTCATCGAGGGAGACGGCACCGGTGTCGACATCTGGCCAGCGGCCCGGCTGGTACTCGACGCCGCGGCGGCCAGGTACGGCCACACCGTCGAGTGGATGGAGGTGCTGGCCGGGGAGAAGGCTTACAACGAGACCGGTGAATGGCTGCCCCGGGAGACCGTCGAGGCGTTCACCGAGTACCTGATCGGTATCAAGGGGCCGCTCACCACCCCGATCGGCGGGGGCTTCCGCAGCCTCAACGTGGCTCTCCGCCAGATCCTGGACCTCTACGTGTGCCTCCGCCCGGTGCGGTGGTTCCAGGGCGTGCCGTCGCCGGTCAAGCACCCCGAGCTGGTCGACATGGTGATCTTCCGGGAGAACACCGAAGACATATACACCGGCCTCGAGGTCGAGGCCATGACGCCCGAGGCCCTTCGCTTGCGGGAGCTGCTAGAGGACGCCTTCGGCTGGCAGATCCGCGAGGACTCCGGAATCGGTATCAAGACCATCTCCAAAACCGGATCCCAGCGCCTGCAACGAGCCGCTCTGCAGTACGCGGTGGACCGAGGACGACCCCGGGTCCACTGGGTCCATAAGGGCAACATCATGAAGTTCACCGAGGGCGCCTTCCAGAAGTGGGGCTACGAGCTGGTAAGAGAGGAGTTCTCAGATGTGGCCGTCGGGTGGGACGACTGCGACGGCGATCCCGGCGACCGGATCCTCGTACAGGACACCATTGCCGACATCGCCCTCCAGCAGGTACTGACCCGCCCATCGGAGTTCGACGTGATCGCCACCATGAACCTCAACGGCGACTATCTGTCCGATGCCCTGGCCGCCCAGGTAGGGGGCATCGGCATCGCCCCGGGTGGCAACGCCAACTACGTCACCGGACACGGCATCTTCGAGGCCACCCACGGCACAGCACCCAAGTACGCCGGTCAGGACAAGGTCAACCCGTCGTCCGTGCTGCTGTCCGGCGTTCTCATGTTCGAGCACATCGGCTGGCAGGAGGCCGCCGACGACATCGTCCGGGCCGTCGAGACGGCGGTCACCGACAAGATCGTGACCTACGATTTTGCCCGGCTCATGGACGGGGCCACCGAGGTTTTGTGCTCGGAGTTCGCCTCGGCCGTGGTCGACCGGCTCTGAGCACCGGCCACTGAACGAGAAGCCGGACCGGCGGGGCGGGACCGTCCCGGAGAGCGTGATGCGGCGCGGCTGGCGCCTGGTCCGTCGGTCGTTGCGAGCCCATCCGGGGGCCCACGCCCTTGGCATCCTGGGGGCCAACGTCTTCGCCCTTGCCGTGGTGGGATTCACGGTGATCGTGGGTTGGGTGACCGACGAGGTGATCGTCCCCGGGCTGGACGGCGACGGGGTGTCTCGCCGGTCGCTACTGGTTGCCGTGGCCTCCATCACCGCCGTGGGGGTGGTCCGGGGCGTTTCGATCATGACTCGCCGGTGGTTCAACATGCTGGCCACCGTTCGTACCCAGCAGACATGGCGCCGTGCCGTCACCGACCAGTTCTTGGACGTCCCGCTGTCCTTCCACCGCTCCCGCCCGGCCGGACAGCTGCTGGCCCACGCCGACGCCGACGTGGAGGTGGCCACGTCGATGCTCAAGCCGCTGGCCTTCTCGATGTCGGTGGTCATGCTGGCTGTGGCCTCCCTGGTCAGCCTGCTGGTTATCCACCCGCTCTTTGCCCTGGTCGCCCTGGTGATGTTTCCCACCCTGACCATCCTGAACCGCCGGTTTACCCGTGCTGTGGAACTACCGGCGGCCCGTGGCCAGGCGGCGGTGGGGGAGATCTCAGGGGTTGCCCACGAGAGCCTCGATGGGGTTCTGGTCGTCAAGACACTGGGTCGGGAACGCCTTGAGGTGGACCGATTCGCTGAAGCAGCATCGAGGCTCCGGGAGCACCGGTTAGCGGCGGGTCGGATCCGGTCGGACTATGCGCCGTTGTATTACTCGCTGCCCCAGCTAGGGATCGTCGTCCTGCTGCTGGTCGGGGCGTGGCTGGTGGACGGAGGTTCGGTGTCGATTGGCGACGTGGTCCAGGCCATGTCCCTGTTCAGCATCCTCACCCTGCCTATGGAGATCCTGGGTTACCTGTTCCAGGAGATGCCCCGGTCGGTGGTGGCCATGGATCGCATCGACCGGGTGCTGGCTGAACCGACGGAACTCCACCCAGGTCCGGTGGCTGATGAGTCGACCGGTTCGACGCCAGGGGGCTCCAGGGCGGTTGGGCCGGTGGTCGTCGAGTTCGATGCCGTGGGCTTCTCCTACCCGGGCGGACCACCCGTCCTCTCCAACCTCGACCTCCGGCTGGACCCCGGCGAGACCGTGGCCCTGGTAGGGGCCACCGGTTCTGGAAAGAGCACGGCCGTCGCTCTACTGGCCGGCCTCGTGCCACCGACGGTCGGGGAGGTGCGGGTCGGTGGGGTGGCGACATCGACTCTGGGCCCCGAGGGGGTGACCCGATCGGTGGCCACGGTCCTCCAGGAGACCTTCTTGTTCGCCGACTCGGTACGGGCCAACCTCGCCCTTGGGCTCGACGTCGACGACGACGAGCTGGCTCGGGCGCTGGCCGCCGCCTCGGCCGACGGCTTCGTGGCCGAACTGCCTGCCGGCCTGGACACGGTGGTCGGCGAACGGGGCATGACGCTGTCCGGCGGCCAGCGGCAGCGCTTGGCCATCGCCCGGGCCTTGCTCCGGCGACCCGCCGTCCTCGTGCTCGACGACGCCACCTCAGCCGTCGACCCAGTCGTCGAGGCGGGGATCCTCGAGTCGCTGCGTCGACCGGTCGGAGGGGACATGGTTGGTGGGGGGTCGGTCGGGTTCGACGGGCCACCGACGCTGCTGGTCATTGCCCACCGCATGGCCACCATCCGGCTGGCCGATCGGGTGCTTTTCCTCGAGGGTGGGCGGATCGCCGCTTCCGGGACCCACGACGAGCTGCTCGAGGTCGAGGCCTACGCGGCCCTGGCCCGGGCCTACGAGATGGCCGGAGGCCCACGATGACCGACGTGGACTCCCGGAGGATCGATGGGGTTGGCGCAATCGCCGTGCTCCGGAGGGGTATGGCGGCTTCCCCCGAACTGCGCGACGGGGCCCTGTACACCGCGGCCATGGCGTTGGCGGTGGCCGGAGGGAAATTGCTGATCCCCCTGCTCATCCAGGTGGTGATGGACGTGTCGATCACCACCGACGGGGTCCGGTTGGGCCTGGCGGTGGTTTTGTGCGCGGTGGCCGCTGCGCTGGTGGTGGGCAGCATCTTCGTCGGGAAGATCACCTACTTCCGGCTCGTCCGTACCGCCGAGAATGTCCTGCTGGGTCTGAGGGTGCGCACCTTCGAGCACCTGCACCGACTCAGCCTCGCCGAGCACACGGCCTCCAAGAAAGGGGTCCTCACCGCACGGGTCACTAGCGACGTCGAGACACTCACCCAGTTCGCCCAGTGGGGGGCCATCGCCTGGATCATCGACTCGGTCCAGGTGGTAGCCGTGCTGGTCATCATGGCCGTGTACTCGTGGCAGCTCACCCTCGTGGTGCTGCTGTTTCACCTCCCGTTGCTCCCCGTGCTGCGGTGGATGCAGTCCAGACAGCTTGTGGCCTACGACAACCTCAGAACCCGGGTGTCGGACACCCTGGGCGTGGTGTCCGAGTCGGTCCACGGTGTCGAGGTGGTTCGGGCTTACGGCTATCGGGAACGGATGCGCAGCCGAGTCCACGGGGTCATTGATGCCCAGTACGACCAGCAGATGGTGGCCGCCCGCTACTTCTCCCTGGTTCTTCCCCTCACCGACGTGTTCGGGGTGACAGCCATCGCGTCGGTCGTCGGGGCCGGGGTGTGGTGGGGTGGCGCCTGGGGGGTGACCTCGGGTGAGCTGGTGGCCTTTGTCTTCCTCTGCAACCTGCTGGTGGTACCCATCACCGAGATGGGCGAGGTGCTGGACCAGACCCAGACCGCCTTGGCCGGCTGGTGGAAGATCTTGGATGTCCTAGACACTGAGGTGGAAGTGGTCGAGCCGTCCACCGCGGTGCCATTACCAACGGGGCCCCTGGGCGTTCGAGTGGAGGCCGTTGACTTCTCCTACCGCCAGGGCGGCCGGGTCCTCCACGGCATCGACGTGTCCCTACCCGCTGGGGCCTCGGTGGCTGTGGTCGGCGAGACCGGATCGGGCAAGACCACGCTGGCCAAGCTGATGGCCCGGCTGGCCGACCCCACCTCGGGTCGGGTGCTGGTCGGAGGTGTGGACCTACGCGACGTGTCGGCCGAGGACCGGCGTCGGGCCATACGGATGGTCCCCCAGGACGGGTTCTTGTTCGACACGTCGATCGCCGAGAACGTCCGGTTCGGCCGCCCCGACGCCACGACGGGTGACGTGGAGGCCGCCCTCGACGCCCTGGACCTGACGGACTGGGTGAACGGCCTAGGAGCCGGCCTGGACACCCGGGTGGGCGAACGGGGCGAGTCGTTGTCGGTTGGCGAGCGGCAGTTGGTGGCCCTGGCCCGGGCCCACCTGGCCGACCCAGGGCTGCTGGTCCTGGACGAGGCCACTTCGGCCGTTGACCCGGAGACCGAAACCACTCTGGAGCGGGCCCTAGAGCGACTGGCCGCCGGACGGACGACGGTCAGCGTGGCCCACCGGCTTTCGACCGCCGAACGGTCCGACCTAGTGCTGGTCTTCGACGCCGGCCGGATCGCCGAACAGGGGAGTCATGACGAGTTGGTGGCCCGGGGCGAGATCTACGCCGGCCTCTACCGCTCCTGGCTGGGCGGCACCCGCTCCCCCGGAACCAGCCGGGAGGGTATGACCCGGTGACTGGCGTCGAACCTCACCGGAATCCCATCGACCCGGTGGTCGGACGCACGGCCCCCGAATGGGATGCCGTGATCGCCGGGTTGCCGACCGTGGCCGACCCGTGGCCTCCGTTAGGTCCCCTGGTGCTGGTAGCACCCCATCCCGACGACGAGCTCCTGGCCGCCGGTGCCACTCTGGCCGCCGCTTCGGATGCCGGGACAGAGGTTCGGGTGGTGGCGGTGACCGACGGCGAGATGTCCCACCCTCATCTGGACGATGCCGGACAACGCCACCTAGTGGACCGGCGTTTGGCCGAGACGGCTGCCGCCTACACGGCGGCCGGGATCGTGGCCGACCGCCACCGGCTGTCGCTCCCCGACGGAGACACCACGAACCACGCCGACCGCCTCGTGGAGGGCCTCCTCTCCATCCTGGAGGGGGCGGCGGCCTGTCTGGCCCCTTGGGAGGCCGATGGCCACCCCGACCACGATGCCTGCGGCCGGGCGGCCCTCGAGGCCTGTGCGGAACTCGGGATACCCGTGTTCTCGTTCCCGGTGTGGTCTTGGAACTGGGACGATCCCGGCAATCCGGCCATCCCCTTCGATCGGGCGATCCGGTTCCCACTGACCGACCGACCGGACGGTGTGGGGTGGATGGCCCGGAAGCGGGCCGGGCTGGCCGCCTATGCCAGCCAGGTCCTCGTCGAGGACGGACACCGACCGGTCCTCCCGGCCGGCTTCGTGGCCCACTTCACGCGGTCCGACGAGGTGTTTCTGCGATCCTGAACCACCTGTCACGTCGTTGCGGTGACGACCGTTACTGGTGGCGTCGGTAGCCTCGGACCACAGGCCCGAGCCCCCCGAGGAGTCTTCCGTGAGCCCCCGTCCCGTCCGAGTTGCCGTCACCGGAGCCGCCGGCCAGATCGGCTACAGCCTCGTCTTCCGTATCGCCAGTGGCCACCTCTTAGGGCCCGACCAGCCGGTGGCTCTCCATCTGCTGGAGATCCCGCCGGCCATGGGGGCCCTCGAGGGGGTGGCTATGGAATTGGACGACTGCGCCTTCCCTCTCCTCGACGACTTGGTACTTACCGACGACCCGAGCCTGGCCTTCGACGGCGCCAATATCGCCCTGCTGGTCGGTTCCAGGCCCCGGTCCGCGGGCATGGAGCGTCAGGACCTCCTGGAGGCCAACGGCGCCATCTTCACTGGACAGGGTCGGGTGTTGAACGACCGGGCGGCCGACGACCTCCGCGTGCTGGTGGTCGGCAACCCGGCTAACACCAACTGCCTGATCGCCATGAACAGTGCACCGGACGTTCCGAACGAGCGGTTCACGGCCATGATGCGCCTGGACCACAATCGGGCCCTGACCCAGGTCGCCCAACGCCTCGGGGTTTCGGTCAACGACGTCACCCGGATGACCATCTGGGGTAACCACTCGGCCACCCAGTACCCGGACCTCTTCCACTGTCGGGTAGGTGGGACCAGCGCTGCCGAGGCGGTGGACGACCAGGCCTGGTTAGAGGACCAGTTCATCCCCACCGTCCAGCAGCGGGGTGCGGCCATCATCGAGGCACGCGGTGCCTCCAGCGCTGCCTCGGCGGCCAACGCGGCCATCGACCATGTCCACGACTGGGTGCTCGGGACACCAGACGACGACTGGGTCACCATGGGCGTGCCGTCGGACGGAAGTTACGGTGTACCCGATGGCCTGCTCTGCGGGTTTCCGGTCACCTGCACCGACGGCGCTTACTCCATCGTGCAGGGTCTGGACGTCGACGGGTTCTCCCGGCAGCGGATCGACGCCTCGGTAGCCGAACTGGTCGCCGAACGGGACATGGTGCGCGGCCTCGGCTTGATTTGAGTGGTTGGGCCGTCGAACCTTGTTCTGGTCGGCCTCAGCCCTCCCAGGACACCTCGTCACCGACGGCCAGATCAGCGTCGTTCAAGACGACGCCGTGCACGCCCCCCCGCCAACCGACTTCCATGGCAGCCCGCAGCCCCTGATGGGCGGCGTCCATGAGGCTGCACGGCTGGGTCTCGCCGGTTACCTGGATGCGGGCCTCGCCGACTTGCAGCACCCGCCCGGTGGACTCGACCAGGTCGCCCAGGCCGGTGACCAGAATGTTGGCCCGGCGGGCCGACGGGTCCAGTTCGGCGCCGGCCTCTGCGTTGGCGGCCTCCCAATCCTCGGCGGACAGCACGGTGACCTGACGGGGACCACCCCGTTCAGCGTTTCCGACCAGACCGTGGTCCGACCGTACAGAGGCGTGCTCCACCTCTTGCAGGGGTTCACCCTTTACGGGCTTCAACCAGATCCGCATGAGTCGGGCCATGCATGAAAGGTACCCGTCAACCGT
>Ga0208881_1000291_pt1 | contig 17402 bp, 19 predicted proteins | sample Knorr_S23_td_AAI_FD_185610 | JGI IMG/M metagenome (GOLD analysis project Ga0208881, IMG submission 185610) | Marine microbial communities from Southern Atlantic Ocean transect - Knorr_S23_td_AAIW_ad_876m_LV_B (SPAdes) (version 2) | ecosystem: Environmental > Aquatic > Marine > Oceanic | place... | reverse complement strand
GTGCAACAAAATTGGGAGGGGGCAGCTGACAGTTATGGTACTGTTTTTGGGACTTTAATTTTTGGCCCCATGTCTGCATCAGAAATGAACGAAGGCGGCCCAATCAAGTGGGTAGGCCAGGGGTTTCTGGAAGATGGAACAGTTGTCGTTGGGCTGGGTGAAGGAACCTTCGAATCAGTTCCAGGTCAGCACATAGCCCGAACGTCAATGCTTATTGACGTTTCTGATGGAACAAAAATACGGAGTGAAGGTGAGATGGCGCTCGAAACTTTAATTTGGACTGGGACCAACACGCTTGTTACATAGGATATGAATTAATATTTTTAGTGTCTAAATCAAGAGGTGTTTATTAACGCCTCTTGATTTTTCCTACTTTGGTACCTTCAGCATCTACCAGGGCATTCTTCGGTTAGTGTAACGACGGCCCTGGTCTGCAACTTCTGCTCCCGGATTTGCACCAATGCGTACTCCTTCATCTATCATCGTTTCGATATTGTGTGTATTAACAGTATTTAAAAAAGGTATGCCTGCTGCTTTGGTTGCCGCTAACACCCTGGCCCTTGCATCAATTAATACCTGAGCAGTGCCACTGTCGGCATCATAAGACATGCGCATATCTCCTGGGCCCCATTCAGCAAAGCCAACACCAGGAACAGCCGTACTGGCTTCTGAGTTTTCCAGTGCATGGCGATCTTCAATTTTCAAACCGATTAAAATCTCTCCTTCCGGATTAAGCGGCCAGGGCTCGGCGAGTCGCTGGTACTCCTGGTTAGAAACACCCCAAATCCTTGCTGCAAATCCCTGACCTCCGTTTCCCCGTAAGCCTTCCGGTAAACCTTCTGCATAAGGGGTGTGCGGATAGCGAGCCGATTGCACCAGAATTTCAACAACATCTGGATCGCGAGCATGGGCCAACAGGACTCCATGAACACCAGCGCCCAACACCTGCTCTACCATCCAGTAGTTCGCCATCATGACTGCTTCATTAACGCCACCGAAGGGTAGCACCGCAATGACAGTTGGCGTTCGATGTCCACTCTTGGTTGGTCCGCCGTCCACCAAGCCTTGCATGAATGCCCGTAATTCACTGGTATTGAAGGGGCTATGTTCCATGTTGTAAGTGATGTAATCGGCCCAGGTTTGTGCCATTGCCTTCCCTTCATCGTATCCACCTCCATTTACCTGGGTGTAATAGATAGGCTGATCGTTCTCAAGAAGTTCGATGGCTTTAGTAATGCGTGTCGGTATATAGCCCTGCGCTAATACACTTTGAGCATGGGTTACAGCGAACCCTGTAATAATGATGAAAACGGCAAGAATTGTGCTAAGTTTACACTGCATCTTTCTACTCCTTCATGCCCAAGGATGTGTTAAAACATCAGAGGCGCCAGTATTAAAAATACAAGACTGTATAAGCATTTCGTATATCTTGATTTTTCCGATCAATTACCTCGAATAGCTCTCTAACCTCTTCGTTGGAGAATTCTTCGGTATTATTGCTAGCAGACAAATTCATTCTATTTATGACCGAAATAAATAAAGATGAAAAGTATTCTGCCCGTTTTATACCTTTGGTTAGTCGTATTCAAGTACATTTGTTGTTGAACTTTAACCTCAAGTCCAATTATTCTTCGGTTTCCTTTTAATACGTTTACTTCAATAACTCTAAAAAATGAGGCAGTAACTAATGAAGAGTAAATTTTACAGTTATGTAATTTCAGTTCTACTTCTTTTACCAACAGCGACAACATTGGCCCAAAATGAAGAGAGCCTGATGACTTACGTTCTGGCCACAAGCGCTATGGATGCCGCCGAGGCCTATGCGCGAGAGCAGGGGTGGAACGTAACGATACTGATCACAGATCAGAACAACAATCCGGTGATGCTCCGACGTATCGATGGAGCTGGTGGTCGTACTTTTAACTTCGCGACTGCCAAGGCATTGGTCGTCAACGAAACTGGTCTCACCTCCGGCGAGTATGGCCGTAGAGTGCAAGCAGGCGATATGGAAGAAATCGAGGGTGGAGTCACATTCGCGGGTGGAGTTCCTGTTTACCGCACCGGTCAACGAATCGGAGCCATTTCAACCAGCGGCGTTAGAGCAGCCCAAGATGAAGAGGTCTCCATTGCTGGTGCGGAAGTGATTGGTAGCATTTCAAACTAGACAGGCATTAAAAGCAAAGTCAACAGAGGGGTCTGAGTGAAAATACAGGTCTGTACTTTCTGTATTATAGCGCTCGAGTCACTCTTGATTTTGTAATAATAAAATGCTCTCCTGTAAAAGAAGTACTTTCTTTTTAACAACACTAAAGAGGCTAAACATGAAGCGTTTAACAATATTAATAAGTACGTTACTTTGCCTGCCTTTCCAGATAGCCAATGGTCAGGTTGGTCAGGCCTTTGAGCTGAATATCACTAATCCATTGACATTTATTCAAGCTATGGACAATTTGAATGCATCAGCCAGTGGTCAAGCCAATAATCCACAAGTTTTTCTAAGAGCTAGTCTTGCAAACGGAGAAATGGGCTCAACTCACAATATTGCAGTTGTGTACGACTCGTTTAGTAGCATGGATGTGAATCGAACAAGGAATGCCACATCTCAGGACTGGGCCAACTTTCTATCTATCGTTAATGATATTTCTACCCCGGTGGCGGAGTATGTATTTAGCTCAACAGGAATTGACTCCGGTAATGCTTCTGTTGTGACTTCAGCTAATCCATATATTTTGTTTATCCAATTACAAGTAAACGATCCAACAGCGTATGCCGTAGCTTCTCGGAAATTGATGAGTTCCGGCAACAACGGCAATATCTATGCTCATCTCTATCAAATTAGAGGTGGTGGTCCGAATGGTCCATCGCATGTTGTGACTCAAACAGCGAATAGTCTAGACGATCTGCTTGGTGCTTCACCTAATCCTGGGTTTGATGAGTTTTTAGAGGAAGTTTCAGGGATTAGGACTGTCCTTGGGACTGGCGTCTACCAACAGATCATGGCCTGGGAGTAAATCAGCTTCTAAATAGGGGAGGGGGTAGGGCAATTCGGCTCACCCCCAAATTTTTACTTTAGTTAATTTATTAGGAAGGGAATATTATGTCGGAACAAATTGGTGAATTTACACTAAAGCACGCTGGGTGTACGTTTGGGACTAATTCTAAGGGTGAAATAGTCAATAATAATAACTTTGTAGGAGAAGCTACAGGCTTCGGACCAGTTTGGGGTACGCTCATTAGTTCTCAGCCCCTGACTGACACCAATGCTGGAGCCGGAGAATGTCAGTGGGTTGGGGTCGCATTTTTGGATGATGGTTCACAACTCGGAGGGCTTGGTAGTGGAACATGGGAAAAATTGAGTGATAATCACAAATGGAATATGGTTTTGAATATAGACCTTTCCAATGGTGAAAAGCATCGATCAGAAGGTTCGATGGATTTGGAAACACTAATTTTTAGCGGAAAGATTTATCAAGGCTAATCCCAATACTTTTGCGTATAACCGTATACAAGTTATATCCGGAATCTGTACAAAGGTTTAACCAACACATACTTCATCGAGGGTTATGTTATGTCTAGAGGTGGCCAAAAAATTGGTCGAAGAAAATTTCTTAAGGGAGCGGCGGTTGGTGCGGCAGCGGTTTCGAGTACCGCTATCAGTAATGCACAAGATGCGGAAAGCGCTGATCATCAGCATGTACCCTCGGATATAGCTCTGAGAGTGAAAGCCCTTGAAACGGTTTTAACTGAAAAAAATCTGTTAGATCCTTCTGCCTTAGATGAAGTGGTGGACCAGTATGAAAATCGGATTGGGCCGCAAAATGGAGCGAAGGTAGTGGCTAAAGCGTGGGTCGATTCCGATTATAAAGCAAGGTTGTTGGATGATGGTACTGCTGCTATAGGAGAATTGGACCTGCTTGGAAACCAAGGCGAGCACATGGTTGTTGTTGAGAATACAACGGAAGTGCACAATTTAGTCGTATGCACCTTATGTTCTTGCTACCCGTGGCCAACGCTCGGGTTACCTCCGACTTGGTATAAGTCGTCAGCTTACAGAGCCCGGGCAGTTATAGAACCCAGAGCAGTATTACTGGAGTTCGGATTGGAGGTTTCCGATGAAACAGAGATCCGTGTTTGGGACAGCACCGCGGAGATGAGATATCTGGTGTTGCCAAGAAGGCCTGAAGGGGCTGAGGACATGAATGAAAAAGAATTGGCAGATATAGTAACCAGAGATTCGATGATTGGTGTGGCGGTTTTGTAGAAAAGGGTCCAGAAATGAATAGTATCCACGATATGGGCGGTATGCACGGGTTTGGACCAATTTTGGTAGAGGACGATGAGCCGGTGTTCCATGAAGAGTGGGAAGGTCGAGTATATGCCTTGGCACTTACTTGGTATCCATGGGCAAGATATAAAGAATGGGGTAGCTTTAGGCATACTCTTGAGAAAATCCCCCCAAAGGATTATTTGAGTATGTCTTATTATGAGCGTTGGTTTGTGGTTAACGAACTAAAAGCCCTACAAACAGGCATAGTCACTGAAAACGAATTAAAAAACGGGCAGGCTGACCCAGAGTACTTGATGCCTCAACTCGAGCCTCAGTCCGATTCTTGGTTAGGTTCTGGGCATTTGGGTCAAGAAATAGATGCTAAATTTGAAGCTGGTGGAATTGTAAGAGCGAAGGAAATAAATGGCCGAGAACATAATCGGTTGCCACGATATGTGAGAGGCAAAAAAGGAACTATTATAAGGGATAATGGTGTCTACGCTTTGCAAGACACTAACGAAAAAGATGAACAACCTTATGACGATCCTCAACATGTATACACGGTTAGGTTTTCATCAAAGGAACTTTGGGGCAATGCCAGCCATGAAAATGATTTTATTTATCTAGATTTATGGGAGAGCTACCTTGAGCCCGCCTGATAATTCGGAAAACCACAAGGTCTTGGGCGAACTTGCTGAGTTAGGTGATACTGAATTAATCTTTTCTGAACCTTGGGAGGCGCAGGCCTTTGCAATGGCAGTTACGCTTTCCAGTAATGGATACTTTACCTGGAAAGAATGGGCTGCCACCCTTGCCGAAGTTATAGCAGAATCAAAAGCTAGCGGAGGGCCGATTGACGGCAGTGACTATTACGAAAACTGGGTTGCTGCGTTAGAGCGATTAATTATTGATAAGGATATTACAGATTTTTCAAACCTGGAAAGCATAAAGGTTGCCTGGGAAGACGCCTATAAAGCAACTCCCCATGGGAAACCAGTTCATCTACAAGAACGTATACAAGGAACCTAACTTGAAAGCTATTCATAATGTGATTTTCCTATGTGTAGTAGTTTTTTTAAGCTTGGCAGTTGCTCAGTCTCCTCACACACAAGAGGCAGAAAAAAAATGGAAAATCGTGAATTTTTGGTCAGAATGGTGTGCGCCTTGCCGACAGGAAATCCCCGTTCTAAATGCATTGAATGAGGCTATTGCTTTTACCGATGTGATCTTAGTCGGAATCAATTTTGATGAAGACCCCAGACAGAAAACTCTCGCCATTGCCGAAACTATGGGGATTAATTTCCCAACCTTATCAGCCGAAGCCATATCTGAACTGCAATTAGGGGCTCCAGATGTTCTGCCAACTACTTATATTTTGTCGCCCGATAATGCAGTCGTCGCGAAAATGATTGGCGAACAGACAGAAGAGAGTTTACTAGCTCAACTAACGGCCCTTAATTTGCTCGTAGAGACAGATTAAGAATTAGGAAGATGCGTAATATGAAAAATTTAGTAGGCGCAGTGTTGTTACAGCCCCTATTTACATTTTATTTTGCTGTCTGCATCTGTTTTGTATGCATGAGCTCAAAACTGCAGGCTAGTGATGCCAAATTAGAGCTAATAGCATCACCTGCTCCTCTCAATAGCAGTCTGTCGCGAGTCGTAACAGATAGTACCGGGCGTGTCTATCTATCATGGGTCACGCAAAAAGAAGCGATGGCTACTTTATTTTATTCAACACTTGTAAATGGAGCCTGGTCTGCTCCTGAAATAATTAGTCGAGGAACTGATTGGTTTAATAACTGGGCCGATTTTCCATCCTTAATGGTAAACAAAGATAGCATGGCTGCTCACTGGTTACGCATGAGCGCTGCAGGCACATATGACTACGATGTCCAAGCAGCCTTCTACAATCTTGATACCAACGATTGGAGCGAAGGTATCACCATTCATAAAGATGGCATCAGCGCTGAACACGGTTTTGTTTCGATGCTACCTATGAGCGAAGGTCAAACTTTTATTTCCTGGTTAGATGGGCGTGAAACAATTCGAGGTGGCAACGAAGAGACCGGCTCAATGACCTTGCGGGCTGGCATATTTAATAAAGCGGGTGAAACTGTTAGTGAATGGGAATTGGATCATAGAGTATGTGATTGCTGCCAGACCAGTGCCGCCATGTCGTCAACAGGGCCACTTGTTGTCTATCGAGACCGTTCAGAGAAAGAGATAAGAGATATTTACTTCACTCGATATGTTAACGGAAAGTGGACAGAACCCACAGCAATTCATAACGATGGTTGGGAAATAGCCGGATGCCCTGTAAATGGACCTTCCGTTGCAGCCAATGGTAACCAGGTGGCTGTCAGCTGGTTCACCGCTAAAGATGATGCTCCAATGGTAAAACTGGCCATATCAAATGACGGCGGTGAAACCTTCTCTGCACCTACTCTGGTTGCGGAGCAAAATACCAATGGAAGAGTTGGAACAACTATTCTTGAGTCTGGCAATATAGCAGTTAGCTGGATGGACACGGAGGAACCTAGAGCCAAAATCATGCTAACTTTGTACAATGCTGAAGCCAAGCTATTGGAAAATACTCAAATTGCGACAAGCAGCGCTTCTCGTCGCAGCGGTTTCCCTGTTATTGTTAGTGCCGGTAACGATGTTTATGTGACGTGGACTCAGATTGGTAGTGCGATGCAAGTTAGAGTGGCACGTGTGATCTATAGCGATTAGTAGAACTCGTGGAGATACCAAGACTGGCATATGATTACTCACTATAGAGTGTATTTCCTTTGATTCTTCCTAGCTTCTATAGAATTAAACTTGTATTAGTCACGGAGATAAATATGAAAAAAATTGTTCTCTTAATCGGTTTTATATCGGTTATAACAGCTTGCTCTGATCAGAATTCAGAAGGAACCCTTCCGCAGCTTAATGCTTATTCTGATGATCAAAACTTCGTTCTGGAAAGGATGCAATGGCTAGGTTTTGACCCGGCTATTTTGAGCACTCAAGAACTTAAAGATGGCTTAAGCGTCATATTTGGTTATGGTGGCAATATACTCGTGTCTGTAGGTGATGATGGCGTTTTAATAGTCGATACCCAATTTCCTGAAGTCTATGAGACTATCTTACGAGAAATTAATCAGTTGGGTGGGAGTTCGGTTGACTACGTCATTAATACTCATTTTCATTTTGATCATGCGGAAGGAAACAGAGCATTTGGCCCGATGGGCGCGGAAATAATTGCACATGAGAATTCTATGGAATATTTTCAAGCCGGTACTGATATTGATATGGTAGGTATTGTATGGCCCCAACAACCCTATGAATCTCAGGCAATGCCCAGAATTACATATTCAGATGCTCTTACTCTCAATCTTAATGGACACAGCATTGACGTCATGCATTTTGGTCCGGCCCATACTACATCGGATAGCTTGATATATTTCAAGGAATCTAATGTTATACATATGGGTGATGTAGCCAACTTGACTGGCCTTCCTTACATAGACGCAGGTAATGGTGGAACAGTAGACGGGATGATTAATAATGTACGCCAAGCCCTAGAAATAATTAACGATGAAACGATTGTGGTTCCTGGGCATGGAGAAGTTTCATCAAAAGCGGATTTAGAAATCTATGTCAGAAAGATGGAGGCTGTCAGAGACAGAATTGCGGTCATGATAGATGATGGTATGTCCCTGGAAGAAGTTATGGAAGCTGACCCAGCTTCTGATGTCTTTCCATCCAGTCCTTTTGATGGGGCGACTGGACTTCCGGCTTCCCAATTATTCGTTAACAGGGCATATGTCTCTATGGTTAATTAATCTTAGTTCTCGGGATGCTCAAAATAGCCTTTCCCAAATTACAGAATTGAACATTACCCATATCTCAAATGCTCCCTTCTTCACGTACCTCCTAGAGCGGGTGTAACTCAGTTGGTAGAGTATTAGCTTCCCAAGCTAGTTGTCGCGAGTTCGAATCTCGTCACCCGCTCCATTACACAGGCCCTTAATCAACCAAAACCGGCAACTAAAGCCAAATATGTCCGTCAGGGTGAGAGTGTAGTAGAACATGTGTAGATATCGCATTCGATATGTTGGACAAATTGCCGCTAATGTTTTGGATAAAACCAAATACATCTGCTCCGCATTGGGATTACTTTATCTTTAAAAGTGAACGGGACTTTCTAACTTTTTATTGACTAGATAGCTTTCATTTTGAATTTTTGGCCAGAATTTCATCTACGAATTTCACAAAATTCACTTCTAGCACAGGTCTGGCCCATGGGCTTTTCTCCCAACAAAGCCGGACGCCAGGATTACTATAGAATCCACGGATTACATTTCTTAATTCTTCGACATCTGAATCCTTAGTTGTAGAAGCATATTGTCCCCAATGCAGCCAGAACCAATAAAGCATGGCCCAATCGAAACTTGCTGCTTCATTTGGAGACATATTCAGCTTAGAAGCAATTTCATTGTAATAGTCAGAAAGTAGTAATCCTTTAGTCAAATTCTCTCTAAGATCGCTATCCGAAGCGGAAGCTAACATCATGTCCCGAACACCCTTGGATCTTTCGAGTCTATTAGTATCCGCGGCCGCTTCCTTAGCATGTCGCACTTGGTTGGCCAAGTAACCTAGCGTAAGAACGACTGCTAACGCTCCAACAATTTCGCCTATTGCACCTATTGCTTCCCAATTCATATGATCACCTACTATTCGTGTATTTATTTGAGATGTTTTTCCATTCTAGTCATTGAAACACTGGCTCCGGATGCACTTTCGTAATTGATTTCTTCCTTTGCGATATAACCATGATTCTTATATAAAGACACTCCAGCCTGAGTGGCCATTAACTCACATTTTGTAAAACCCGCTTTTTTTGCTTCTTTTTCACCAACATTCATTATCAGAGTACCGATTCCCATTCTTGCCCAATCGGGATGAGTGTACATTGCTCTAATTCGCGCAGCATCTACCTCGGGGTTTAAGAAACTATCATCCCTATTCGGAGTATGATTAGCCCCAAAAAGAGTTTTTCTATTACTCCACCCGCCACATCCAACAAAAATATTATCTTTATTGACGATAAAATAAGTTTGATCTTTTATAAGTTGTTCATCTAATCCCATGCTTTCAATTGAAGCTTCCAGCTGCCGCTTGGTTAAATAAGGTTTCAGAAGTCCGTTTATTGAGAGTTGCATTAGAACCCTAATGGCAGGTATATCTTCTAGCAGAGCCAATCTATACCTAAAATCTGTATTGCGAGTTGTCATTTAGTAGAGTTCAGGGTGGGAATTAGTAGCTTTTCTAGTTATAACATATTGAAATATAAAATAAATACTTTATTATGGCAGGGCCTTTTGTTCTCAAGAGATGAGTGAGTAATAAATAATGAGAGCTACCTTTACCATAATATTGTTCGTCTGGCTTACCGCTGTTTTTATCTTCATAGTTTCCCAACTTTTTCCTCTTACTGATGAAAATGAAAGTGAAGGGTGGCCCTTCGCTCTTTTTGTTTTTTTTATTTTTGTTAGCACGCTTTGTTTAAAATTGCGGGCCTGGGGAAAGGATAAGTAATGTCTTTCGATTGGTCATTGGCAGAAAGACCTAAGAGGCATCGAGGAGCATATAAACCTGAACTCGCAGATGTGCCTTTTGAGCTTTCGAGAAGCAAAATTGAGACATATGTAAAATGTAAACAATGCTTTTACCTGGAAAAAATTTGGGGCGTAAAGCCACCTTCAATACCAGGCTTCAATCTAAACAGCAATACAGACACTCTTTTAAAACGTGACTTTAATCAATATAGAGGAAAAGAAGCTCATCCGATTATGGTTTCGGCGGGGTTAAAGCATCTCGTTCCTTTTGAGCATGAAGATTTAGATAAATGGGAAAACGCGCTTCAGTTTGGGACTACTCCCAACCACTTCAATACACTACATAAAGAATCAAATATTATTTTCGGGGGCGGATTAGATGATGTTTGGGTCGAGCTTGTAAGGCCGATGCAAGTCTTTGGGCGCGATGATGCGCCGCAAGGAACTGGCAAGCTTCATATTGTTGATTATAAGAGTACTGCACAATTATCAAGAAACCCTAAACCGTTAGATGAAAGTTTCTTAGCGCCTCCAGAAGGCTCAAAAAGCCCCGATTACAAAGCAAGCTATAGGAGGCAGATGGATATGTATCAATGGATTATGCGAAGGAAAGGATTTGAAGTAAGCGATATTGGCTATTTTGTCTATGTCGATGGTCAGCATGTCGGAATTGACGGAATGATAGACAAGGATGATCCAGCAACGGCTTGGATGAAGTTTAATACGGCCGTCATTCCATACAAAGGCGATGATTCTTGGGTTGAGGGCACTCTTAAAGAAATTAGAAGTGATTTAGACCGTGTAGAGGATATAAAACACAATCCTGACGAGCGAAATAAGCCGCATGCAGGTGACTGTGAGCTAGCCCGATATTTATATGAAGCAATCAAAGCCACTGATTGGAAAGAAAGTGGCTCAAAAACATATTGGGATATAAAAACCCAAAATACATCAGAAAATACAACTTAATAAGGGTCAATGTGGGCTGTGGTTTAGCTGGTAAGGAGCTAAGAATGGTATATACTCAGGCCGAAGACCTTATTTCCTCCAGAGGAGACCCTTATGAACTTAGCTAGAAAAATTATAATTATCGCCATAGTTGGGCTCTTTTCCCAATTTTCCATGGCACAGGACAACGCCTCAGCCATAAAAGAGGTTGCTGATATTGTTGCTTCAATGAATCATTTCCCTTCCGATGCGGATAAAGCCAGACTAATGGCTATTTCCGACGATGATAGCCTTTTCGACGGCATAAGGGCGATGGCAACTGCTGTTTCCAATATCGCTCATGCGGCAAATGCAGACGGGAAAGCTGCGATGGCTTCTCTCCAGGCTATGGATCAGATACCAGATCGTCCCAAGGCATTGGCTGGAATAATTGCCAACTTTAATCACATGGCTAGTGCTGACGCAAAAGCCACACTGGCAGAATTGTTCCCTTAGTAATCCCAAAGCGTTTGAAAAGGCCTCTCTTTGTAACGAAGAGAGGCTTTTTTTATGGATAGACTAACAAAAAGGGTAAGAGTAATTTGATATTAAGATGCAGACGCTTGTTCTGCATTTATGATTCCACATTCAAAAATGAGAATACTTAATTATGAGACTCAAGAAGAGAAGTGCTATCGTTACCGGCGCGACTGGAGATATAGGAGCTGCTACTGCCGAAAAGTTTTTAAGTGAAGGGGCAAAAGTGATGCTGACGGGTCGCTCAAGTAAGAAACTGGAGAAAGTAATTCAAAGTCTGGATGGGGGTAAAAATATTGAAAGCTTTGCCGCAGATGTTACTAATGCTAGTGAAGTAGAAGAACTAGTTGAGCGTACCATTAAAGTATTTGGCAAGGTCGACATAATGTTTGCTAATGCAGGGACCGAAGGCGTGGCAGCCCCTTTGGAAGATCAATCTTTGGATGACTTTGCTACGGTATTAAACACCAATGTGATCGGCGTTTGGTTATCGATAAAGTACGCTATAAAGGCTATGAAAAAGAACCCTGGAGACTCTTCAATCATAGTTACCTCGTCAGGCGCAGGAATCACTGGGTACGCAGGAGCAAGTCCCTATATTGCCTCAAAGCATGCTGTTAATGGTTTGGTTAAAGGTTGCGCAGCCGAGTTAGCAGACTCTGGGATTAGGATCAACGCCGTTGGCCCAGGTCCTATAGACAACAGGATGATGAATGATTTGGCTAAATCACTAAATCCAGAGCAACCTGAAGTAGTCCGTGCCGCTTTTGAGCAGTTGATTCCAATGCAGAGGTGGGGAGCTAATGAGGAAGTCGCCAATATGGTTACTTTCCTCGCGTCAAATGAAGCTTCATTTTGTACTGGTGGAATTTACATGGTTGATGGCGGAATGACTGCCACATTGTAATCATCAATTATGAGTCAGGTTTCGGGAAACGCTGGCGTTATTTGGTGACGAGTTGATCACTTTGATACTCTAGAGATGGCGCAAATCTAACTTGATCTTCTTATTGGAAAGCGATCAGCAGCAAAAGGTTTACTTTTATTTTAAGAATCAAATTGAGGTCAATAATGAAAAAATTTGTGTTCGGAGTGATTACAAATTTGCTGTTTGCATCGACTATTCTTGCCATCGAAAATCCTGACCCTGGTCTCGAAGAGATTATGAATTTTCGCCAGTATGACGAAATGCTTGCAAGCGCCGGTCAACCAACCCGCGAACAGTTTCAGGTTATCGCGGATCAGGGATTCGAGCGTGTGGTCTATATAGCTTTCACGAATAATCCAAATGCATTGCCGGATGAAGACCAGCTGGTTAAAGGCTTGGGAATGGAATACATGCAAGTGCCTGTCGATTTTGCTAATCCGTTACCGGATGATTTCTATGCCTTTGCTGACTCAATGCAAAGAAATACGGGAAAAAAGACACTCCTTCATTGCCAGGTAAATGCGCGCGCGACTGCCTTTAGTTTCCTTTATCGTGTTATTTATGGCGAAACAACAATATCTGAAGCAAAAGCCGACATGAATACGGTTTGGCAGCCAAATCAGGTTTGGCGAGATTTTATATTTGAGGTTCTGGATCAAAATAGCATGGACCCAAACTGTGAAGGCTGTGATTGGGACCCGCCTTCACCAAGGCAATAAGAGGGACCTGTAAAGCTCATTTGAAGGGCTCTTCTGTAGGTTACTATGAGAATTTTTGGAAACTTCCTATTCCAACCATACAGATTGGGTAAACGCACCATTGCGAGCGATATCCCAAACTTCGATACGTATCCATTTACGATTGCTGAGGTCCAAAGGTAGGGTGAGATTGCGCGCTCCGAACTCGCGAGTATCTGACATATCGATGCGTTGGCGATAAACATCCGTTCCATCTCCTGATACCACCTCCAAGTAAGCCAGTGGATAGGTCCATTCCAGATTAGCATTAAGGGTTACCGAACTGTAATCGATGCTGGCGGATAATGTTTCGCCGCTCTCCCGACCGCTAATATCGAAACTGGAGATAAGAACCTCTCCCGTGCTGACAAAGAATTGCCCGGAACTTAGAGTATCGAGTACTGACTGCCAACCGTCTTCATAGTGAGGAATTTTATCGAGTTTTAGGTAATTGACGTTCATTGTGCCAAACAGTTCGTAATCTTCGTAAATCTTGAAAATATCTACTTCCCCAAGTATGTACTTGTGGTTTCCCCAGTTCGCCATGTCATCTCCCAGGTCCAGTACTCGCCAGCCCAGCATTTCGCGTGAATAATCGGCGGGCATTGCTTTCCAGGCGCTCCCAAGAAAGTGATTACTAGTGAAGAATTCTTGGTCTTTATAGCCATCAGGGAATCCGGTAGACCCTTTAACTCTCGGATGGGCAGTCCAGGCTATCCCGGATTCTTTTTCGAGTAACGTCAGTACGTCTTGTGCGCTGCCGACATGGTAGACGGTGCCGTATTCTTCCATTGTTTGTTCGAAAGGTTGGTTGTTTTTCCGATTTAGAACCCAGTTAACTGGTTTAGGGAACATGCTTAACCAATGGCTGCCGAAATGTACGTTGGGTTCCTCTCCAGGTATGAGTAAAAATTCTTCGTTGGACAGACGGGCAAACTCCTTATGCATAACGTCTAGCTGAGCCAGCCGTTCGCGGGTATCAAGTTGGGGGGTCGCGCCAAAATGGAACTCAGCCATATGCACCATATCTACACCCATACGCTTAAAGAATTTTACAAAATCAGGATTTTCCAAGCCGATAGGAATATCGTCAGTAGTTTGTTCTCGTTGTTGGTTGATAAAATCCATAGAATGTTCGTGATGATAGTGGCTGCTTAGGGTTTTGTAACCCGGTAGAGGCTTGAAAGAATCGTTGTGTGTATACTGTTTCACAATTTCCAGGTTTTCCAAGCCCGATTGGCTGGAAACGAACAACAACACGCCGAGTTTTTGCTGGCTACCTGGCTGAGCATTAACCCAAGGCACGAATCGTCGATCACCCATCGGTGGCTGCCTTACACCCCATGCGAAACCATCAATCATGTCTAAATATTCGTTGCCTGCCCAGTTGTAACCGAAGTTATCAGCGAAATCTAGTGGATAGAGATATTGGTGGGGGAAAGGCGAGATTACGACTGAACCGTTGTCTGAGCTTAGCGCCATACTGCGGTATCGAGTCTGATATATATTAGCAGTTTCCTCAATGACTGGTTCGGAATGGGGACCATTGAAGGAATCTATCCACTCCAGTCGATGACCTTCGATGTTAGGCTTTGCGAGCCCGACATGGTAAAGGAATGCAGTGGCAGGCCGCTCGGTAGAAACCCTTGCCTCCATGTGTACGAAAGGGCTGCCGTGATATAGGATGAAGACGAGGGAGCCAGAAAAATGAGTACTGTTTAGTCCATCAAGTATAATGGTGGCTCGGTCTTCATCCGTGGAGATACTGACATCTCCGGGAATGAGGTATCCCTTTTCAACCGCATAAGGTCGAGTCGGCACGCGATCGAAGAAAATTTCCCAACCATCTCTTAAAGTCAGATCCCGATCACCCACCCAGAACAAATAATTCGGATCAACATCTGAAAGTGCGACAACGCCATTTATGCCAATTTCCCGAATCAGTGGTAAGGCTGCGTTATTCCCACGACGGGGAATGAACTGTAGATCCAGGTAGGCTTTGCCTTCGGGAGCTTCCCAAGTCAGTGCGAGACCATCGCTGCGGCTAGTTAACTCAAAACCATCAGTCTCATCAAAATTTGTAGTGCTAATCTCGGCAGCAATTAACAATGAGGGGAGCAGGGACAGGAAAAATGGAGTTAGTTTATTCATCGCGGTGCTCTTTCTCTTTTTGTTGCCGAGAGTGTTTCGAATTGAGAGAAAGAGCGGCCAATACAAAGAGGTGTCCGCTGATTTTCGAACACCTCTTATGTCCCCACTTAATCGAGACTGAACTTATTGGTTAGTCTCGTAAATTGAAAACTGTTCCTCACCATCACCGAAAATAAAATCAGTATAGCGTGGGTTATCGGTGAAGTTTTCCTTGATGAAAGCGTAAACGTAAGTGCCAAGTGTCTCTAGATCCTGCCCGCTGTTAGAAGGCAACATATGATTTCCTGTAGCAAACTCCAGATATACCTTTTCAGTAGAGGCGTTGACGGAGTCATAAAGCATACGAGCATGATCGGCAGGAGGAGCTATGGCATCTTCGGCGCTGGCAATGATAAGAGTAGGTACTGAGACTCCACTCAGGTCACCTTCGAAAGGTTGACCGAGCTCACAGCAATACGGGGTCAGTGGTATAACGGCTTTGATCTGAGAAGCGAGTTCTTCGGCCGCCCGTAATGAGGCTCCTCCACCGAGGGAATGACCCATAATAGCGATATTACCGGTATCCAGTTTGTCGCGTATTGGGCTGTCTGCGTTGTTGTTTTCACCACGAAGGAATTCAACCCCGGCAATAAAAGCATTCTTACGTGCTTCAAGCGAATCCTCCGGGGTATTGGTTTCAATTATCATGGTAATCACACCTATTGAAGCCAGCATTGGCCCCCACCAGTCATAAACCGGGGGCGTGCCCCGGTAGCCAGGAACCATAATCACGGCTCCATTGGGTGGATCGAAGCTCAGTGTTAGCGGGTAGAAGATAGTGGCACTCGCGAACGCTTCCTGATTAGTACCCGTCTCATAGGTTCTTGCTTCAAATACTCTGTCATCGAACATATTGGCAGCATTTCGTGCAAAGGTTCGGCCTTCTGGGCGGTATCTGCCATCACTGTTGTCTTGTGCGACTGTGCTCGGAATAGTGAAGGAGCCTGCAAGAATAACTAGCCCAATCAGGGCGCTAGACAGGGTTTTGATTCTCAGTAAATTCATCTAAGTTAACCTCTGCTGTTGTATTTTCGATAATCGTAAATGGAGACTGCGTTACATAGATCCCAAATATAGCAAAGAGTTTGTACTAGAGAAACAACCAGAGTACCCCGGCACATAAAGCTTTGATTCATATGGCGGCCTTACACGCAGATAGACGTCTTACCTATTTCCGATTATGCTCAGATCTCCTGAAATCAACAGATCACGAATTATTCTATGAAGTCACTAAAAGAAATACGTTTTTTCGGCTGGAAGGTTGGAATTGTCTGGCTACTTTTCCCTCTTCACGGAGTGAGTCAGGAGTTGGGAGATCACCAGTACACGACCGAAGCAATCCAGGCGGGATTGCGCGTCTATAGCCGGGAGTGTGCGCTGTGTCACGGGCCTCGGGGCGACCTGGTGAGTGGCATTAATCTGCGTCTTGGCCAGTTTCGTAACGCCCAATCAGACGATGATATTCGTACCGTTGTTCTCGATGGTGCAGCTGAAGGTCAGATGCCTGCTTTTAATTTTAATGCAGAACAATTAAATGGTGTGATTGCCTATATTCGAGCTGGTTTCGATCCAGAGGGGGTTGCTATCCGTATTGGTGATCCGGTTCGCGGGCAGGTCTTGTTTGAGGGTAAAGGAGAATGTGTGAATTGCCACAGGGTAAATGGCATTGGCCCTCGCACAGCTCCGGATCTTTCAGAAATTGGCGCTATACGTTCAGCAGCCTCATTGCAGAGAAATCTGCTGGATCCGGGCGCAGCTATATTACCGATTAACCGACCGGTTCGAATAGTTACCCGTAACGAAGAAACTATTATCGGCAGAAGGCTAAACGAAGATACTTATACGGTGCAGTTAATTGATTCCCAAGAAAGACTACGATCATTGAAAAAATCCGATCTTGTTAATTATGAAATCAGCATGCAACCGAGTAAGGCTCCAACAACGCTTAATAGTGACGAGGTGGCTGATGTGGTTGGTTACCTACTTACCTTAAGAGGTCTGCGATGAATAAATCAAAAATAAACCTGCTTTACATTTGTTTCATCGCGGGTCTGTTTGTATCTGGCCAGGTCGGAGCCCAGGTTCCATACGATCGCATAGTGAATGCTACTGAAGAACCAGAGAACTGGTTGACCTACAACGGCGACTATATGAGCCAGCGCTATAGCCGGCTAGATCAGATTACGCCGGATAATGTCACAAGCCTG
>Ga0208881_1000290_pt1 | contig 17419 bp, 15 predicted proteins | sample Knorr_S23_td_AAI_FD_185610 | JGI IMG/M metagenome (GOLD analysis project Ga0208881, IMG submission 185610) | Marine microbial communities from Southern Atlantic Ocean transect - Knorr_S23_td_AAIW_ad_876m_LV_B (SPAdes) (version 2) | ecosystem: Environmental > Aquatic > Marine > Oceanic | place... | reverse complement strand
ATTTGGGTCTGTGTGAGATTGGTATTGTTCCATATTTACACGGGAATCCAATTAAATAATTGGCTAAAAAGCAGGTAGATGATTCAACAAGTAGAATTTAGTTTGGCAGCGAAAAGTCGTGGATTTCATTTGGTCACGAATGAAATCGAATTTCACTTGCCTAAATTACCTCAAGAAGGACTATTGAATTTATTCATTCAACATACTTCTGCGGCCTTAACCATTAATGAAAATTACGACCCTACCGTTCGTGAAGATTTTGAGCAGTCGATGAATCATTTGGTGAAAGAAAATGAGCCTTTTTATAAACATACCCTCGAAGGTTCTGATGATATGCCGGCACATATTAAATCTTCGATTATGGGTTTTTCATTATCGATTCCAATTACAGATGCACAGTTAAATTTAGGAACCTGGCAAGGGATCTATCTTTGTGAATTTCGAAATCATGGCGGTGAACGCAAATTGATCGCAACGATTTATTCTTAAATTACCCGGATGAATAAGAAAGAGCTTTTAGTTGAGTTGCAAGCATTTTTAAGTGCGGAGCGAATTGAAAAATTTGATAAGGTACTTGCCAATCGAACCCGACATTTTACGGTTGCTGTAGAAAATTTATTTCAATCGCATAATGCAAGTGCAGTGATGCGAAATTGCGATTGTTTTGGGATTCAGGATCTGCATGTTATTGCCAACCACAATCAATACGAGTTGTCTAAAGATGTTGCCATGGGAGCTGAAAAGTGGGTGGATATGCATAGTTATTATGAAAAGGAAAATAATACACAAGACTGCATTGACGAAATCAAATCTCAGGGCTTTCAAATTGTGGCTACTACGCCACATACGAATGATGTTTTTCTTCCGGAATTTGATGTTACCAAACGTTCGGCTTTCTTTTTTGGAACCGAAAGAGACGGCTTATCGGATCGGGTATTGGATCAGGCTGATGCTTTTGTAAGAATACCTATGTATGGTTTTACAGAAAGCTACAATATTTCTGTTTCTGCAGCTTTGGTTTTACACGATGTGGTTACACGATTAAAAAAGTCGGATGTGGACTGGCGCTTATCGGAAGAAGAAATATTAGATAAGAAAGTAGATTGGGCGGTAAAATCGATCAAGAGCGGCCCTCAAATCTTAAAACAACTTTTGACGCAGTAGTTGAGATCGTTTCAAAAAGTGTGTGAATTCCCTTCCTTAACCTTGGGTTTAAACCCAGGGTTAAGGAAGGGAATACAGGGGTGTCTTTAATTGGCGATTAATCTTTTTTTAAAAGCTTGTAGGCCAAAGGAATTCCGTCTATGATGTCTCCGGCACAAAGAGATTCTTCTGAGATTTTTTTTGCCATAAGATCGCCTGCCAAACCGTGTAAATACACACCCAATAAGGCAGCATTTTGAGGGCTGTAGTTTTGGGCCAGCAAGCTTGTGATAATACCCGATAAAACATCTCCACTACCGGCAGTAGCCATTCCCGGATTTCCATTGCTGTTAAAATAGCAATCGCCATTGGGGCAATGTATTTGACTGTGCGCACCTTTTAAAACAAAATAAACCTGATGGTTTACGGCAAATTCCCGGGCTTTTTCATGGAGTTCCCAGTCTTTCATTGATGTATTTAAAAGTCGTGCTGCTTCTTTTTTGTGAGGTGTTAAAATACTATTCTTTGGTATTTTTGAGATCAGGTTGTTTTTCGCTGCAATGATATTGAGTGCATCTGCATCCAATAATAGGGGAGTGTTGACTTCATTGAGTAATTCAGAAAGAGCATCAACGGTCTTTTTGTTTTTTCCAATTCCCGGTCCCACACCTATGCTGTGCTTTTTGTCAAAAGGAATAGTGCTAATGTGATTATTTTCTTCATCACATTGAATCATAGCTTCGGGAATGGTAGCCTGAAGGATGTCGTATGCGCAATTTGGCGCATGGATGGTTAATAATCCAACACCTGTTCTTAAACAGGCTTTTGCCATAAGTACTGTTGCTCCGATCATCCCTTTAGAGCCACTAACAATAAGTGCATGGCCGTAATCTCCTTTGTGACTATATTTAGGTCTTGGCTTGTAAATTTTTTTTAGATCCTTTTTTTCAAGAAAGAAGTCACGACAATCCGATAAGGCGATCCCTTTTTTTGATAAACCGATATCGATAAGCTTTACTTGTCCAAGGTGTTTTTCATTTTCAGGGATGAGCATTCCTTTTTTTAGCAATTGTAAAGAGAGGCAGATATTTGCTTTTACAATAGCTGCGTCCGATGCTGTTTCAGTATCCATAAATAAACCACTCGGGCAGTCTATTGAAATGATGGGCGTATTGAGGGAATTGATGTAATGAATTAATTTTGCCCAATCGTCCTCCAAAGCCCTGCTTAAACCACTACCAAAAAGTGCATCTACAACGATATCACCTTTTATTTTTTTAAGATCATTTGTGTTTTGAATGGTAATTAGTTCATGATCTTTTGAAAATACTTTTTCCTGTTTAAGATTGTCCTCGCTCCGTCGGTTTGAGAAATTGACCTTGTAACAAGATACGGTGTAGTTTTTCTCATTCAATAAGCGAGCTATTGCAAAACCATCACCCCCATTATTTCCGGGGCCGCAAACAACTGCAAACGTTTTTTTGTTCGCATAGTTTTTACAGATCCATTGGGTACATCTGTAAGCAGCACGTTCCATTAGATCAAATGAGTTTATGGGTTCATTTTCAATGGTGTATTGATCTAATTTTCGTATTTCCGGTATTGTTAATAGTTTCATTTTAACAAATTTTTGGATCGTGCCGATTCTAAATTTAACAAAAATCAAGATGGGAAGACTTGCATTTTTGTTTTCATTAGCATAATCCTAGCCTGTTGGGTTAGAGGGCTACTTTTTTAATTTTAGCAAACTTTTGAAGTTTGTATTTCTTTTTCTTTTTCTTTTCAATGATCTGTAGTTTCAATTTATGCTTGTTCCAATCCCATTTTTTAGGGATGATTACCTTGTCGTTTAAAGGTTCGACATCGGCAATATGTCCTGAGGTATGGAGCTGAATTTCTGAGATATCTGAGGCTGCATGCTTTAATCTTACCGAGTAGTATGGATTTGTCCATGCCCAGTCCGGCAATATGTTTACCACAGGGTCTACAACTTTTTCTCCTCGCATGAGTACGGTTGGGATGTAGTATTTGGATACACCACCGTCTTTTAACACGACATCAAATTCAACGGGCATGGGCATTTCTCCTTTTTTCAGGAGGATTTGAGTGCCATTGTTATTTTCGCTTATTTCATAAATCCCGTAGTCTATGGTTTTTGTGGAATTAACAAAGTATTCGAAATACCAATCCAATTCGATTTCGCTTTCTTTTTCAACGATGCGTTTAAAGTCGCTCGCATTTGGATGTTTGTAGGCCCATTCATCGAAATACCGTTTTAGAGATCGGTCAACAACTTTTTGTCCGACGATATGACTTAATTGATCTAAAATCACCACGCCCTTGGAGTATGAAGCAGCTCCATAGGCCCAATTCGTGTCAAAATGATCTGCGTGGGTACATAGGGGTTCTTCATAATTGCTTTTGGCAATTCTCTTGTAACTTTTATAGGAGCCTCCATGTGTGGCTGGAAAGTCTTCGGGAAAAAATTCGTATTCAATCCTATTTGATGCGTATGAGGTAAATCCTTCATCCATCCATGCAAATAAGACTTCGTTGGTAGCCAATAAACCGTGATACCAACTGTGCATGGCTTCGTGAACCGATACGCCAACCAGACTCTTTAAGCTTCTATGTCCTGTAATTAAAGTTGCCATAGGATATTCCATACCTCCATCTCCACCTTGAATGATGGAGTAGTGTGGGTAGGGGTATTTTCCGAAATGCTTGTCGGCATATTCAAAAGTTCGGATCATGTATTCACCCAGACGCTCCCAATGTTTTGTTTTTTCTCCTTTTTGGTAGAAGAGGTGAAAGTCAGGTCCTTTATCGTTTACAACAATGTCGTGTGTGTAATCCGGATCGGCTGCCCAAACAAAATCGTGTACGTTTTCGGCTTTAAAGTTCCATGATAATCTGTCGGGTACGGAGTCAATAAGTACATTCGTATATCCGTGGCCAATTTCATCCGGATTTTGAAGGATTCCGGTGGCAGCAATGGTGTAATCTGCATCCATGTGGATGGTCACATCAAAAGAACCCCAAACACCATAGAATTCTCTACCCACATAAGGGTTGGCATGCCAGCCGTCTTTGTCGTATTCACATAGTTTAGGGTACCATTGCGACATGGAGTAATCGATGCCTTCTTTATTCATTCTTCCCGAACGACGAATTTGTAAGGGTACCTGAGTTTTGAATTCCATAGAGAAAATCACAGTGTCACCCGGTAGGATGCTTTTATTTAGATCTACATCCAAAATAGTTCCATCGTTTGTAAATACTAAGGGTTCACCATTTTGCTTTAAGCTTAAAATTTGCTGAATTCCCATTTCGGATTTCTTCAATTTAGAAATACGATTTCCAACACGCTTGTCTGAGTCAAGAATGGTTCTTGAGCGTATATCCATCATACTTCCCGCTTGGAAAGCATTAAAATACAAGTGATAGAAAACTTTGTTTAAGGTGTCAGGAGAGTGATTGATGTAGGTCAATTCTTGTTGACCGTCAAATTGATGGTTATCCGTATTAAAGTCGATATTCATCTGGTAATGAGCCTCCTGCTGCCAGTACGGTTGGCCAAAGCCGGAAAATGAGACCCCCAGGCAAAGAAGTATTGAAAAACATCTTTTCATTCGAGTAGAATTTAATTATTTTAGAGCATAAATCTACAAACTATATTTTTCTTGTAAAAGATGGCAGAACAACGAAAGATTTTGCGAATATTTAAGCTGATAAGCTTGTTGAAAGGTGTTCGGAGAAGGAGTCCTAAAGAACTTGCCGATATTCTTGAAATATCTAAGCGAACGGCATATCGCTATTTTATTCTTTTAGAAGAATTGGGTTTTGTGATCGATGTAGATTTTGAAGGTTGTTATTTTATCCCAACGGAAGAAGGAGATGAGTACAAATTTACGTTTAATGCTGAAGAGTCTTTATTGATCAGGCAATCCATAAAGAGTTTGTCCGCTTCCCATAATTTGTCGGAACATATTCTGAAAAAACTCCATATGATGAGTGAACAGGCTCAGATCGGGGAGAATATTTTGAATGCGAGTAATGGTTTAAAAATTGAAAAACTCTCAAAGGCCATTCAGGATAAAATTCAGGTTAAATTATTGGATTATTCGTCACTAAATTCCAATACCGATTCTACCCGTTTGTTTGAGCCGATTACTTTTACTACCAATTACACCGGAGTTATTGGGGTAGACGTGCAAAAAGCTCCTGATGAAGCCCGTATTTTTAATATCAACAGAATCGGGCAAGTAGAGTTGCTACAAAAGCAACAAAAATTTGCTTTAGAAATTGAAGTGCAATCGATAGACGCCTTTGGCTATAAAGGTGAGAAACTTTATGATGTAGAGTTAAAATTACAGCGTAAAGCATATTCGCAATTAATTCAGTTTTACCCCCAAACAAAGCCTTTGGTAAAAGGAAAGACGGATGATTATATTTTCGCCGGTAAAGTCTATTTTTCAGAATATCTATTGCGTTTTTTGCTGGCATTTCCAGATAAGGCTCATATCCTAAAGCCTCAGGCCCTAAAAGATGAATTCATAAATTTTAAGCAGTCTCTTTTATAAGATAAGTTCTTTGTTGAAATTTAGTTAGTGTCACAAGTTGTCACTCCGTTATCCTTCATTTGTAGTGTAGAATTAAAACACAAGATTATGACAACGACTTACGCACTCAGACAAAGTACCCATCAGTTTTTACCTTTCGGAGTTGATTTTTCTCAGAAGGATGACCATTTAGGAGTTTGTAATACGCAGGTATTAGAAGAGCTGATTGATGGGAACATCCAAAGGGAGTATTATTTTCAAACTCGAAAGTTTGGCAAGGTTTATTTATCCATAGTAAGTAAATTGGTTATTTCGGACCAAACCTGGAATGCCTTTATGGGAACTTTCACAAAAGACCCTGATGTGGAGGAGTTTATTGATCTGATGGTTAATGATCAATTGGATTCTGAGTTGTTGGGCTTAATTGGGAATAACCTTCCAAAATATCCGGATGTGGTAGGGGTTGTTTTGATGGGAGAATCTATTCATAACGGTTAATTAATTCTGACTTCTGAAAACTGTCATGCAGTCTTGCGTTCAAGAAGTTTTGCCCCGATAATGTCGATCGGGATTTAAGTTTTATTTGTCACGCTGAGCCTGCCTACCGCAGGCAGGTCTAACAATCATTTGTCATGCTGAGCCTGTCGAAGTACGGCAAATGAATTGTTTATCCTTCGACAGGCTCAGGATGACAATTCATTTTTTTAACTTTTTCCTACTTCCTACTTCCTACTTCCTACTTCCTACCAATCTACTGTTTCCTAATGGTTGTGGTCAATGACATAATCAATAACTTTTCTCATCAGATGAATCCGGTCTTTGCCGCGAACATTGTGAGGGTGGCCGGGATACGGGAAGTAATCTAAGGGCACGCCTGTCTCTACACATTTTTGAGCAAAAGCCAAAGAGTGTTGCCAAACAACAACATCGTCTTGAGTACCGTGGATCATGAGTAGGTCGCCTTTCAGGTTTTCAGCTTTATTTAGCAGACTTGTGTTTTTATATCCTTCGGGATTGGTCTCTGGTGTGTCCATAAAGCGTTCTGTGTACATGACTTCATAAAATTTCCAATCGATAACCGGACCTCCGGCAATTCCACAGGTAAATACATCCGGATAGGAGCACATTAAGTTGGTTGTCATAAATCCTCCGTAGCTCCAACCGTGGAGAGCAAGTCTGTCTGCATCGATAAAGTCAAGAGATTTTAAGTGCTCCACACCCGTCATTTGGTCCTGCATTTCAATTTCTCCTAGATTTCTGAATATGGCTTGCTCAAATTCGAGGCCTCTGTTTTCAGAGCCTCTGCCGTCTACGGTAAATACAACATAATCCTGATCATTTGCCAGGTAGTGCATCCAAAGAGGCGCTGCGGCCAGATTGGTGTTGTAGATTAATTGAACGCCGGGACCATTATAAACATAAACTAAAGCAGGGTACGTTTTACCAGCATCGAAATCAGCCGGCTTTATCATTCTGCAATTTAATGTGCTTCCATCGTTGGCTTTTATGGTGTACAATTCCGTTTGTGCAATTTCAGTATTCTCAAATGGATCTTTAGATTGCAATAAGGTTCGCATTGATTTTCCTGTGTGATCCATCAATTCGATCGTTCCGGAATTTTGAAGGCTATTGTGTGAGTCAATTAAGTAACGCCCATTGTAATTAGCTTGAACTCGGTGCATCCCTTCAGCTTTTGAGATCATCGTTGAGCGAGGTGCTTTAATGGTGCTTCTGAATACCTGAGTTTCCAGAGCATCGTTATGAGTTCCGGTAAGAATAATCGAGTTGCCAGTAAATGCAATAAAGTTTTTTACGACCCATTTTCCTTTGGTTACTTGATTCAATAATTTACCGTCTATTGTGTATCTGTAAAAATGGTCGTAACCATCGCGTTCCGATCTCCATAGAAATTCGTTTTCATTACCCTCAACAAAGATCATTGGGTGCAGTGGCTGAACGTAATTTTCGTGACGCTCTTCGAATAAGGTTTTTACAAAATCACCTGATTTAGCATCATACTTGTTAAGCTTCATGTGATTTTGATCTCTGTTTAGAACAGCGATGTAGACGTATTCATCTTTTGGTCCCCAGGCAATATTTGTAAGGTATTGTTCTTTTGGCTCGCCCGTTTTTACGTAAACTGTTTTTTTAGTTTTTAAATTGTAGATGCCCAAAGTAACATGGTGGCTTTTCATGCCGGCCATCGGGTATTTAATGCTATTGGCTTCTGCAATTCGGGCGTTTGTATTTACCAGTGGATAATCCGTAACCATAGATTCATCTTTTCTGTAGAAAGCCAGATAATCACCTTGATTAGACCAGAAGGTTCCTTTTGAGACGCCGAATTCATAGCGATGAACGGCTTGTCCGTTGATGATGTTTGGATTTTCATCCGATGTAATTTGATGCGTATTACCTTTTGAATCCTGAATGAAAAGATTGTTGTCTATGGTGTATGCTAATGCCAGAGCTTCATCCGAGAACTCTGAGTGTTTCGCATTTTCATTGTAGCTGAATAGCTCTGTCAGTAAATCGTTTGTGATGTGATAGCTGTAAAAGGTGGTGCCTTTTTGAAAACGAAAGTGTTCGGAATCCATCCAGTGAATTCGAGGAAATCTATTTAGGCTATCATCTCCAAAGTGAGTATTTAGTTTTGTTAAAGGGAATTCTTTGATGTTGCCTTCCAGATCTTCAAGGACTAGTTTATTCTCTTCTGTATAACAAAATTTAGTACTGTTTTTTACCCATTGGAGTCCGTTAATACGTTCCGGAGCAAATTTGCTCCATCGGCCTAAAATGGCATCTTCGAGATTCAGGGGTTCATTTTGGGCAAGTGCTACTGAGCAAAAGCAAATCATTAGACTAAGGAGAATTCTTTTCATTTTTATTTATATTAAAATTGTTTGACAAAGCTAAAAAGCTTTTTGTAAAATACTAAGAACATCAATACTTCGTTATCGAATAGATTAGTATTTTAGCCTTTATGAAATTAATAAGAGTTTTCTTTATCTTATTTTTATATACAGCGTCCTCGTCTGCTCAAACCGGAGGAGACAATACCTTCGAATTTTTAAATTTAACGACTTCTGCCAGATTTTTGGCTTTAGGAAATGTGTTGGTCAACACGTTTGATGATGATGTGAATTTGGCGCAGCAATTGCCATCTTTAAATCATGTTGGGATGAATCACCAGTTTTCGGTAAATTTTACAAACTATTATGCAGGAGTAAAGTTTGGTTCTTTGGTGTATGGTTTGCCAAGTTCTAAGTATGAAAATATTAGCGTGGGAATGCAATATTTAAATTATGGCGATTTTAAAAGGACCGATGAGTTTGGGAATATCACTGGGAGCTTTACTGCCGGAGAGTATGCGGCTTATGCTTCAACCCTTATTTACAAACGTCCTGCTTTTCGATTAGGGACTACCTTGAAAGCAGTCTATTCAAATATGGAAGCTTACAATTCATATGGTTTTTTGGCAGATTTGTCGGCTACTTATGAAATAAAAGAGCAGCGTGTGCTTGCTTCTTTATTGCTGAAAAATGCCGGTTTCCAGTTAAAGACTTATGCCGGGGAATCAGAGCCCATGCCTTTTGAAATGATTCTGGGAATTTCGGCAAAGTTAGAACATGCACCCTTAAGGTGGTCCATATCATGGTCACACCTTGAGAGATGGGATTTATCTTATGTTGACCCTTCAGAACCTGTAATAGACCCGTTAACTAATGAGGAGATTGCCGTGAAATATACGACTCGGGATAAAATATTATCTCACTTACATGTGGGTGGTGAGTTCTTGTTTGGTAAAAGTTTTAACGTTAGAATGGGTTATAATTTTAGAAGACGTCAGGAGTTAGCACTTGATCTGTATAAGCACAATGTTGGTTTATCCTGGGGCTTTAGTATGAAAGTAAGAAAATTTTATTTTGACTATGCACGTGCTGCATACCATGCTGTTGGTCCTATGCACACTTTTTCTGTGACTTCAAATTTGGCTAAATTTAAAAGAAAATGACTCCTATTATTATTGCAATAGATGGCTATTCATCTACAGGAAAAAGTACTCTGGCCAAAGCTTTAGCTAAAGCTTTGCAATATACTTATATTGATACCGGGGCGATGTACAGAGCTGTTTCTTTGCACGCTTTAAGGAAAGGTTATTTAGCCGGAGATCAGGTTTGTGTTGATGATTTAATAGCCGACTTAGATCAAATTGAAATATCATTTGCTTTAGGCGAAGGTTCGACTTCAGTGGTTTGTTTAAATGGTGATCAGGTAGAGTCAGAAATAAGAGGAATGGAAGTTTCTAATTGTGTGAGTAAAGTAAGTGCCATACCGGAAGTGCGTGAGTTATTGGTTGCGCAGCAGCAGTTAATGGGAGCGAAGAAGGGGCTTGTGATGGATGGCAGAGATATTGGGTCGGTTGTTTTTCCAAATGCAGAATTGAAGTTGTTTATGACAGCTTCAGAAGAGATCAGAGCCCAACGCAGGTATGATGAACTCCTCGCTAAAGGCGATACCGTGAAATTTGAAGAGGTTAAAGCAAATATATCCGAAAGAGATTACAGGGATACCCATCGAGAAATTGCGCCCTTAACTCAAACGGATGACGCCATTGTATTAGATAATAGTAATCTCACTCCGGAAGAGCAATTAGTATGGGTTTTGGAAAAAGTTGATCAGATTACTTCCTTTCGCAAATAATTATTTTACTACTCTTGGTAAATCCATTTTCATAGTAGTCTTTTCGAAGGTAGGCACCGGCATGTTGAGGGTAACTTATTTCTCGTCCTTTTAAATCAAAGAATTTGCTATTTATAACCCTAAGTTCTTGTTGGTTTGTTTCTTCAATGTCAATTACCTCATCTACATAAAAAGAATGCTTTTTATGAGTTAAAAATTTATTGTTGTAAACCAAAGTGTCTTCTCCGGCAGTTATTTGGTAATATCCATCACCATACGAACAGCAGATGCCATCTCCATATTTATCGTTAATCATAAAAGTGTAACACATAGAGCTGTCAAGCTCAAGGTCGATGCTTATAAGTTCGTTGGATTGGTAATTTACACCCGCTCCTTCAGAGACGATATTGCCATTACCATCAACTAAAGACCAGGTTGTTTCATCAGGGTAATTATCTGTTTTTATTTCAATGGTAATATCTTTGCTAGTTGTGATAAGCTCGTTTGTTAGATCGTAACTTACAGTATTGTTTAACTGATTTACGTCGCCGTTAGCATTTACCTGAAAATGAATGGTTGAACCATTTATATCTGAATTTTCAAAACTTATAGGCTGAGATGTATCATTTGTTACGTTGCCGGTTGGCAGTACATAGTTCCAATTAATTGTACTGTGGTAGCTTGAGTCTGTAAATACATCGATACTGATGTTGCTAGCAGGTTTTAAACCGACATTTCCTATGTTTATATTGGCAAATACCTGTTTTTTACAGTGTGTTATTTCCAGATCAAATATTGTAACATCTGTATAATCATTCCCAAAATTGCAGGTGTTTAATGCTTGCTCCCATTCCAGTAGGCTGATAGGGTATCCAAAACCATGAGCTAACAAACTCATCGATCGATCCGGGCAGATCATAATGTAATTCGGGAATGCATAAACAAAAGGAATGTAAGCTCCCGGAATGTCATTTGAATTGATAACAGGATTAATAATACCCCAATTGTTCGAAGTTTCTTCTACAATTTCATCTGAATTGTTATTTACTTCTACTGAGAGGATCTGTATTTGATCGCTGCCATTAGGGCCATAGCTTTCCCAGAATTCACTCATATATTCTGCGCCATCCTGGCAAGGAATACAGTTAAGAATAAAGAAGTCTAGTAGTACTGGTTTACCTTCATCAAGATATTCATACACATTGTGCGCTACACCATTCAAGTCTGTCGCAACCAAATTGGGGGCGGTTTGTCCAAGTAGTGAAGCGTATATTGCTGAAAATATGATGAATAGTCTCTTTGCCATTAAGCTAAATTCTTTACTAATCTTCATCAAAAACCATTCCTATAATAGGTTTCCAATTTTAAGAAAAGCGAACATAATCATTTTTTTTATTGATTTTAAAGGATTTATACTAAAAAGTACAAGTATTGATTTTGTAGAAAGTGCTTTAGGCTTGAATATTTTTCTTCATTTATAAAGACCTTCAGTCTCATCTTAACTTTTTGTAACGTTTATGTTTTATAGGGGTTAATTTTATTATTAGGCAGCTAAATATTCATTTTCATCATATAAACTTATACATATTCTTTTATATATTTGGAGGTAAAATTATTTATTCAACGATGTCATTATGAATTCTACAACCTATAGTATTTTGGTGCCGATAGGCTTTTCAGGACAATCGATTATTGCTCTGGAACAAGCAGAAAGATTAGCAACTTTAGTTGATGGAGAGATTACTTTATTAAGTGTCATTGAAACCTCCGGTTTGTTAAGTCGCTTATTCGGTGAAGATGATGAGAAATATACAGATTTGAAGTTGGAGCTTCAAGAGCGATTAGATCAACTGGCTACAGATGTAAGTGGTAGAATTGGACTTAAGGTTAATGCCATGGCAGCTAAAGGAAAGGTGTCTCAAAAGATTGTTGAAGTCGCTGAACTTATTAATGCCAACTTAATTGTAATGGGAACAAATGGAGTTCCACCGGAGTTGGCTAAAAAAGTAATTGGTTCAAATGCTTTTAGAGTTGTTACTACATCGCCATGTCCTGTAATTACAATTAAAGGAAAGAATCATTTTGAGGGGTGTAGAACGATTATATTGCCTTTGGATTTGGAAAAGGAAACAAAAGAAAAAGTTTCGCACGCACTAACCTTAGCACGTTTGTGGGATGCTACGGTTAAGGTTGTTTCAGTTGTTGAAGGAAATGATATGGATGCGTTGGCTAAGTTGAATGCCAACTTGAATCAGGTAGAGAACTTTTTGGTAGCTGGTGGTGTAAAAACAACGATAGAGCTTGTTAAAATAGATGGGCGTTCTCTCTCAAAAGCCATATTAGATTACAGTAATGAGTATGAGGCTGATTTGATTATGATAATGACTCAACAAGAAACTGATGTTACGAGCCATTTTATAAGTTCTGCAGCACAATCTATTATATACAATAGTGAGGTGCCTGTAATGAGTGTTCGTCCGGTAGGAAAGATTTCTGATGTCTATGATTTACCATAATAATTAGTATCTTTTGCAGATTGGTTTATATCGTATGAAAGTTTCCATAATTACCATAGGCGATGAAATTTTAATCGGACAGATTGTTGATACAAATTCTGCCTGGATAGCTCAGCGTCTTAATGAAATAGGACTTCAGGTACATAAGATCTATTCCATACCGGATACTGAAGATGCGATTATTAGAACTTTAGAAAGGGCTCGTAAATTAACAGATATTGTACTTGTAACCGGTGGGCTTGGACCAACAAATGATGATATCACAAAAAAAACTTTAGCTAAATTTTTCAACGATACTTTGGTGCGAAATGAAGAGGTGTTACAACACATAAAAGCTTTGTTTCAAAAATTTGGAGTCAAAAGGATTAATAAGCTAAATGAACAACAGGCTGATTTGCCATCAAAATGTAGCGTGCTATTAAACCCTGTGGGAACTGCTTCCGGAATGTGGTTTGAAGAGAATAAGAAGCATTTTATTTCTATGCCGGGAGTGCCTCATGAGATGAAAAAGATCATGAATACTTTAGTGCTTCCGGAGTTTCAATCTCGATTTAGTAATGGTGTTTTTTTACATAAAACAATATTGACTCAGGGTGTACCCGAATCGATTTTAGCTGACTTGTTGGAGGAATGGGAGACCTCGTTAAATACAGACGTTAAATTGGCATATCTTCCGTCTGAGAATAGAGTCAGACTTCGTTTGAGTGCTAAAGGAACAGATAAAGATCAATTAAATGAATTGCTGGATGATGAAATTCAAAAGCTGAATAAAATCATTCCCGAGCATATTTATGGAGAAGAAAAAGATTGCATTGAACAAAGAGTCGGAGATTTGTTGTTCAAAAATAAGGCTACTGTAGCTACTGCCGAAAGTTGTACAGGGGGCTATTTAGCGTACTTAATCACCTCTGTTCCGGGTAGTTCGGCTTATTTTAGAGGCAGTGTTTTGGCTTATGATAACAAAATAAAAGAAGATATTCTTAACGTTCATGCCGACTCTTTGAAGAATTATGGAGCTGTAAGTGAGCAGGTTGTAAAAGAAATGGCTTTGTCAGTTAAGCGTTTGATGGGGGTAGATTATGCCTTATCTACTTCCGGAATTGCAGGTCCTACAGGCGGTACTACAGAAAAGCCTGTGGGAACCATTTGGACTGCCATTGCAGGGCCAAATGGTGTAAAGGCGGTAAAGTATCAGTTTGGAACCGAAAGATTGTGGAATGTTAGACGTGGTGCCAGTGCAGTTTTATTAGATCTTTTACATGAACTAGAATCATTTCATAAAAAATTAGAATAGTTTTTTTGATTTGAATAAAAGGCTTACTTTTGCAATCCATTTTGGAATAGAGAAAGAACATAATCAGTATAGTAATGTCTAGAGTTTGTAGTATAACAGGAAAGAAAGCGATGGTAGGGAACAATGTTTCTCACTCGAATAGAAAGACAAAGAGAACGTTTAGTATTAACCTAATTAAGAAACGTTTCTTTGTTCCGGAAGAAAATCAATGGGTTACGCTAAAGTTGTCTGCAGCGGCATTGAAAACAATTAATAGAAAAGGAATTTCTGCTGTATTGAAAGAAGCTCGTGCAAACGGGATGGAGTTGAAATAGTAGATTTTTAGCATAGATATTTAAGTTGCCTCAGAAATGGGGCAACTTTTTTTTTCTACTGAAAGCTGATACCTGAAATAACCTGCTAATCATTAGTTGTTTGAAGATTAGTAGGTTATTTCATAAAATTCAGTAAATTCGTAGTCAATAATGTAACTTTATGCATGCATTACTTGAGAGGTGTATTATAGCTCTAAGTAGATAAATTAATATTAAAATGATGATTAATGAAGAATTTCTCCATTTCGTATGGAAGTTTCAGTTGTTTGATTTTTCTGATTTAAAGAGTTCACGAGGTGTTTCTGTTCAAATTTTAAAACGAGGATTGCATAATTTCAATGCGGGTCCGGATTTTTTAAATGCACATGTTCAAATTGATCAGATCCTTTGGTGTGGTGATGTAGAAATGCATGTGAAAAGTTCTGATTGGTATGCACACAAACATCATGAGGATGAAAATTATGACACCGTTATTTTACATGTTGTTTATGAGGAAGATATTGAGGTGAAAAGTAGGAGTGGAGTACTATTGTTTTGCCTGGAGCTTAAAGATTTGATTCCTGAAATGTACATTACGGAATATGACACATTGTATCATTCTATTTCAAATATCCCCTGTTCTTATGCTATTGGTGATCTTGACACGTTTTTTTGGTCTTCTTATGCTGAGCGATTACTTGTTGAGCGATTGGAGAAGAAACAAGCCAGAGTGAGGGAAATATTTTTAGCATCTAATAAAGATTATCAAGAGTGTTTTTATCGTTTATTGGCTTATGCTTTAGGCCTAAAAGTCAATGCAGACCCCATGTTAAGTCTGGCTGAGGTGACTCCATTTTTAATGCTTCAAAAACATCGTCCCAATCGTTTGCAAATAGAAGCGCTTCTTTACGGCCAAAGTGGTTTGCTTAAAAGGAGATATATCGATGATTACCCGAAAGAGCTTCAAAAAGCGTATCAGTTTCATAAAGAGAAATATAAGTTGCAGTCTGTTTCTCGTCAACAATGGAAGTTTTTCAGACTTCGCCCCAATTCATTTCCAAGTCTTCGCATCTCTTATTTAGCTGATTTTGTGCTTAAGTCTAAACCGATATTCGAAAAGCTCTTTCACTATCAAAGTCTCAAAGATATTCTTCCCTTTTTCAATTTAAGTCTGTCAGATTATTGGAAATCACACTATGTATTCGATAAAAAGTCCAGGACTCTTAATAAGCGTTTAGGGAAATCAACCATTGATCTTATCTTTATAAATGCCATACTACCCTTTTGTTTTTTTTATGCAAAACATCAATCAGATGAAACCATGATGATGCGTGTGTTGGAAAGTTTTAGTGAGATAAAATATGAAAATAATAAAGTTGTTCGTTATTATAAGGATGCAGGTGTTAAGGTGAAATCGGCTATGATGTCTCAAGCATTAATTCATTTACATCAGAATTATTGCATTCCGCGAAATTGTTTAAATTGCAGAGTGTTCAATCAAATACTTAAATAGGTGTGTACTACTGGATCCGTAATATGATAGATAAACAAGCTTTTGGAGTTTGTTCGAATGTTGCCGAGTTTTTAAATATGAAAGCTTCTTCAGTAAGGCTCTTTTTTATCTATAGTTCCTTTTTAACTTTAGGTTCACCATTGTTAGTTTATTTAATTATGGCTTTTGTTTTTCGCTTGAAAGTTTTAGTAAATTCGAAAAGAAGTTCAGTATTTGATTTTTAACCTATAAGTTAAGGTCATTTCTTTCAAGAATTCTAACCTTAATGAACTATTAAGTCTTTACATGAAGAAGATTTTAATTACCGGTGCTAATGGTTTGTTAGGCCAAAAACTAGTTTCCCTTTTATCGAAACAGCCAGATGTATTCCTTTTAGCTACAGCGCGAGGTGATTGTCGTTTTTCACTTCCACAAGCAGTTACTTATCAAAGTTTGGATATTACAGATGTGGATGCATGTGTAAAGTTGTTTGATGAATTCCAACCGGATGCTTTAATCCATGCTGCAGCCATGACTCAGGTGGACGCTTGTGAGGATGAACGAGCTTTGTGTGACTTAATAAATATTACAGGCGTTTCAAACCTGATTAAGGCCATTGGGGATAGAAATACGCATTTTGTCCATATTTCTACCGACTTTGTTTATAAAGGAGATGAAGCGGAATATTTTGAAGATTCAAAAGTGCATCCTTTGAGTTATTACGGCACTTCGAAATGGAAGTCAGAGCAACTTTTTAAAGCGGTTAAATTCCCGTATTCCATATTAAGAACTGTTTTAGTTTATGGGGTGCTGGAAGATCTAACTCGTTCTAATATTGTGTTATGGGCCAAAGGAGCTTTAGAGAAAGGGCAGGAAATTAATGTGGTCGATGATCAGTATCGATGTCCTACACTTGCCGAAGATCTAGCTTTAGCATGTTTGCAGGTCGTTCGGGAAAAAGCAACCGGAGTGTATCATGTTTCAGGAAAAGATTTCCTTAGTATATTGGAGATCGTTTTTCAGATAGCCGACTATTGGAATTTAGATAAATCCCTTATTAAATCGATTGCCACATCAAGTTTGGATCAACAAGCTAAACGCCCTCCAAAAACTAAGTTAAATTTAAGTAAAGCAAAACAGGGCTTTAACTATCAGCCAAAAAGTTTCCGCGAAGGATTAGTTTTGGTTGATAGACAAATCCAAAATCTAAAACTGCAGTAATGAAAAAAATACTAGCGATCTTGTTATTTCTACCTCAGATGTTAAGAGCAGAAAGTACGTTTAGTGATCAGGTGAATTCACTTTTTGAGCCTATTGTAAATGTTATGGCGAAAGTGATCTTTTGGGAACCTTTTTCAGCGGGTATGCCAATTGTTGTGATCTGGTTGGTTATTGGAGCCGTATTTTTTACCATTCGAATGAATTTCATCAATTTA
>Ga0208881_1000282_pt1 | contig 17559 bp, 19 predicted proteins | sample Knorr_S23_td_AAI_FD_185610 | JGI IMG/M metagenome (GOLD analysis project Ga0208881, IMG submission 185610) | Marine microbial communities from Southern Atlantic Ocean transect - Knorr_S23_td_AAIW_ad_876m_LV_B (SPAdes) (version 2) | ecosystem: Environmental > Aquatic > Marine > Oceanic | place... | reverse complement strand
CGTCCGATCGGTCACCATCGAGGCCGGCTGACCCCCGGGTCGGAACCGGATCTGGAACCGTCCGATGGCCGGGCAGGGACCCGTCGAACCACCGGCCAGCACGTGGGCGTTCCCGTCGGCCCGCTCGGCCGACGAGCACGGTGTGGTCGGCGTTGGGGCCGACGTGGATCCCGGCACCCTGCTGGCCGCCTACCGGAGCGGCATGTTCCCCATGCCGATCGAGGCCGGAGGGCCCATGGCCTGGTGGTCACCCGATCCACGGGGCGTCCTGGCCCCCCGTGGGGTGAGGATCAGCCGGTCCCTGAGGCGTTCGATCGATCGCTATGAGATCCGGGTCGACACGGCTTTCGCCGACGTGGTGGTGGCCTGCGCCGACCCGGCCCGGGAGCGAGGATGGATCGACGAGCGGATCGCCTCGGCCTACACCGAGCTCCACCGCCTCGGCTGGGCCCATTCGGTCGAGGCCTGGGACGAGGACGGTCTGGCCGGAGGCCTCTACGGCGTGGCTATCGGCGGCCTCTTCGCCGGCGAGTCCATGTTCCACCGTCGGACCGACGCCTCCAAGGTCGCCCTCACCGGGCTCGCCGGCCTCCTGGGAAACGGCGACGACCGGCTGATCGACGTGCAGTGGTGCACCCCGCACCTGGAACGCCTGGGTGCCACCGAACTCTGCCGTGCGGACTACCTGGAACGCCTCCCCGACCTGACGCTCGCAGCCGGCCCGGACTGGTCGGCCTGGTAACCGATGCCGGCGGTCAGCCCCAGAGGGTGCTGATGTCGCCGGAATGCCACCAGCGCCCGGAGAACCGCCAGGCAGTCGGGGCCGCTGGAGGCTCCAGGGCAGACGACGGCTTCGGCCACAGCGCCTCGTAGGCGACGAGGATGGCAGCCAACTCCTGCTCGGTGGCACCCTCGGCGACTATGCGGACCATCGGGATACCTGCTTCCCCTAGAGGGGCACGTTCCCGTGCTTGCGCTGGGGGGTCTCCTCGTGCTTCGAGGCCAGCATCTCCAGACCGGCGATCAGCTTCGCCCGGGTATCGGCAGGATCGATCACGTCGTCCACGTAGCCCCGCTCTGCGGCCACGTACGGATTGGCGAATTTCTCCATGTACTCGTCGACCAGCTCGGCTCGACGGGATACCGGATCGGCCGCGTTCTGGAGTTCCCGCCGGTAGACGATCTCAACTGCGCCCTGGGGGCCCATCACCGCCAGTTCGGCCGAAGGCCACGCCAACGAGAGGTCCGATCCCACCGACTTGGAGTCCATGACGACGTAGGCCCCACCGTAGGCCTTCCGGGTGATGACCTGGATCCTGGGCACCGTCGCCTCGCAGTAGGCGTACAGCAACTTGGCGCCGTGCCGGATGATCCCGCCGTACTCCTGGTCGACGCCGGGCAGGAAGCCGGGCACGTCTACGAAGGTGATCAGCGGCACATTGAAGGCGTCGCAGGTGCGCACGAACCGGGCAGCCTTCTCCGCAGCACCGATATCCAGCACCCCTGCAAAGTGCATCGGCTGGTTGCCGACCACCCCGACGCTCCGGCCGTTGAGCCGTCCGAACCCGCAGACGATGTTGGCTGCCCACGCCGAGTGGTACTCGAGGAACCCACCGTCGTCTAGGACCGTCTGGATGACGGTACGCATGTCGTAGGGGAGGTTGGCACTGTCCGGCATGAGCCCGGTGAGCTCCGGACAGAGGCGGTCCGGCGGATCGTCGGTCGCCAGGACCGGTGCCTCCTCGAGGTTGTTGGAGGGCAGGTAGGCCAGGAGGGCCTTGACCTCGTCCAGTACCTCGCTCTCGTCGTCGCAGACGAACGTGGCCACCCCCGACTTGGTGGAGTGACTGCCGGCCCCGCCGAGCTCCTCGAGGCTGACGTCCTCGCCGGTGACCGTCTTGACCACGTCCGGTCCGGTGATGAACATATGGGACTTCTCGCGCACCATGAAGATGAAGTCGGTCATGGCCGGGCTGTAGACGGCTCCGCCGGCACACGGGCCGAGGATGACGCTGATCTGGGGGATCACCCCCGACGACTGGACGTTGCGCCAGAAGATCCCCCCGTAGCCGTCGAGGCTGACCACGCCCTCCTGGATACGGGCTCCTGCACCGTCGTTGAGGCCGATCATCGGGGCACCGACGCTCAGGGCGAGGTCCATAACCTTGTGGATCTTCTCGGCGAACACCTCTCCCAGGGCGCCTCCGAACACGGTGAAGTCCTGGGAGTAGACGAAGACCTTGCGACCGTCGACCGTGCCCCAGCCCGTGATGACGCCATCGGTGTAGGGCCGTTCTACAATCCCGCTCTCATGCGCCCGGTGGCGGGCCAGCATGTCCAGCTCGTGGAACGAGCCTGGGTCCAGCAGGTGGTCGATGCGCTCCCGGGCCAGCATCTTCCCCTTGTCGTGCTGCCGTTGGACTGCTCGCTCGGTGCCGGCGTGGATCGCCGCCTCCCTGCGCTTGTGGAGTTCGTCGAGGCGTTCGTTCATCGAGTAGTCGACCATGGTGGCCACAGGGTACCGAACTGGAATCAACCGGCAGGAGTGTCTGTCCGCCGGTACCTTCCTGAGATGCCCGACGCCACCGGTGGAGCCAGACGATGCCTGGCCGTCTTCTGCGGATCGAAGGTCGGCAACGACGGTGGCGTCCACACCCTGGCCCGGGAACTGGGATCGGCCATGGCGGCCGGCGGCGTGGGGTTGGTCTACGGCGGAGCGGGCATCGGTGTGATGGGCTCCCTGGCAGACGCCGTGCTGGAGGCGGGGGGAACCGCGGTCGGGGTCATACCCGTTGGCCTGTTCAGCCGGGAGGTCCCCCACGGGAACCTGACCGAACTCGTGGAGGTGCCGGACATGCATGCCCGGAAGCGGGCCATGTACGAACGTGCCGACGCCTTCTGCGCCCTGCCCGGTGGCTACGGAACCCTGGAGGAGGTGTTCGAGGCGGCCACCTGGACGCAACTGGGCCTCCACGACCGCCACAAGCCGGTGGTCCTGCTGGACCACAACGGCTTCTGGTCAGGCCTCGAGGCCTTCCTGGACAGGGCGGTATCCGACGGGTTCGTGAAGCCGGGCAACCGCGGAATCGTGTCGCGGGCGACCTCGGTTGCCGAGGCGCTGGCGATCCTCGACCGCTGACGTCGGACCACCGCCGCCGGCGGCCCTACGACGGGGTCAGCGCCGGTCGGCGGCGAGGCGTCGCGCCCGCTCGGCCAACCGGGGGGCGTCCAGGTGGGAGCACACGTCCTCCAGGTGGCGTGCCGGGCCGCTCCAGCGCAGGTCCTCCACGTCCTCCATCACCGGTGCGTCGAGGTCCAGGGTGGCCAGTCGCCGGTATAGCAGGGCCTCCTCGCGGCCGGCTGCCAGGGTGACGGCCAGCTTCGTCGCACCACGGACGGCAACGTCCCATTCCCGGGCGTCGTCGGGGATGGCCTCAAGGTGTCCGTAGCGGGCCAGGACCGTAGCCGAGGACTTGGCGCCCCAGCCGGCCAGGCCCGGGATGCCGTCGGCCGTGTCGCCCACCAGCGCCAACCAGTCCGGGATGGACGTCGGCTGCACGCCGAACTTCTCCACCACACCGGCCCGGTCGTAGGTGATCTCCCGCCTGCGGTCGACCTGCACGATGCCGGCTGCGTCGTCCACCACCTGGGCAAGATCCTTGTCCGGGGTGCACACCAGTACCCGACCAACGCGCGGATCGACGGCAGCCCGGACGGCTGCGGCCCCCATCGCATCGTCGGCCTCGTGCTCGACCATTCCGAACACCGTGAACCCGGCGGCCTCCAGCGCCGCCTCCAGCAGCGGAAACTGAGCGAACAATTCCGGCGGCGTGCCCTCCCCGGTCTTGTATCCGTCGAACAGGTCGTTGCGGAACGACTCGATCACCCGGTCGGTGGCCACCCCGACGTGGGTGGCTCCGTCCGCCAGCAGCCTGAGCATGGAACCCAGCACCCCACGGGTGGCCGCCACCTCCACGCCCTCGGCGGTGACGTGGGACGGCACGGCGAAGTGGTGGCGGAAGAGCTCGTAGGTACCGTCCACCAGGTGGACGTCGATGCCGACCATGGCGTCTCCAGGTACCCCCGACTACTCCTGGACCAACTCGATCAGCGTTCCGAACGATCCCTTCGGGTGGACGAAGGCCACGGTCGTACCGCGCGAACCGGGACGGGGGACCACGTCGATGGCCCGACCACCGGCTGCCACGATGGCCTCCAGGGCCTCGGCGCAGTCATCGACCCGGTAGCCGACGTGGTGGATGCCTTCGCCGCGCTTCTCCAGGAACCTGGTGATCGCCGAATCGGGTCGGGTCCCGGTCGTGAGCTGGATGTAGGACTCTCCGACCCTCAGCAGGGCTTCGTCGACGCCGTCCCGTTCGACAACCTCACGGTGGTGGACCTCGGCACCGAAGGCCGCCCGGTAGTAGGCGATGGCCGCCTCCAGGTCGTGGACCGCGATGGCAACGTGATCTATCTGGGTCAGCAGCACGCGGGGCTCCCGGAGGCTCGGATGGTGTCGTTCGCCGACTGGATCCACCTGGTGCCGTGGTGGTGCGGCGGTACGTGCCTGTGGACCGGGCTGTGGATAAGTGCCACTAGGGCCATGAGCGGCCCATTGCGTGCTGGTGGTCCGTTTTGTGACGGCCAAACGACGAATCGTGCCTGACTTGTCATGATCTCTTCATTGTCGTAATATGATTGCAACAGTTGGGAACCACCCCTCCACCCAACTCGGGAACGACCCTCCGGTCCGGCGGGAGCCACCGGAGGGCGTTTCCATGCTCCGTGCCGGTCTTCCACAGGCCCGTCATCCGCCGTCGAGGTGCCGGCGACCCTCCAATGCCCGGCCCAGGGTCAGTTCGTCGGCGTACTCCAGGTCTCCACCCACCGGCAGTCCGCTGGCGATCCTTGTGACATCCATGCCCAGCGGGGCGAGAAGGCGGGCCAGGTACATCGCCGTGGCCTCGCCCTCGATGTTCGGGTTGGTAGCCAGGATCACCTCTTCCACGCCCTCCGGCTCCAGGCGGACCAGCAACTCCCTCACCCGGAGCTGGTCCGGACCGATGCCCTCAATCGGGCTGATCGCCCCTCCCAGCACGTGGTACCGGCCGCGGAACTCGCCGGTCCGCTCGACGGCCACGATGTCGCGAGGATCCTCCACCACGCACAACACCGACGCGTCCCGACGGTCGTCGGTGCACACCGCACAGAGATCGCCCTCGGCCAGGTTGAAGCACCGATCGCAGAATCGGACCTTCGCCTTCATCTCGTCGATGGCCACCGTCAGCCGGGAGGTGTCCTCGACGGACACCTTCATGAGGTGGAAGGCCAGACGCTGGGCGGACTTGGGCCCGATGCCCGGAAGGCGTCCCAGCTCGTCGATCACCTGCTGCACCGCATCGGCGTACACGTCGTTCGCTCCGCCGCCCGGTCAGGTCGGGTCGACCAGCGAGGCGCCCGGGAACACCTGGGTCAACTTCTCGACAGCCGAACCCTCGGCGATGTCGGCGTCCACCAGCCCATCGAGGTCGACGGCCTCGTCGACGGCCTCGTCGACGACCGGGGTGACCACCGCCGGCTCCCGGACGGACTGCCGGGTGTCCCCTTCCACGATCAACCGCACGGGAACCGCTACACCGAACCGGTCTGCCAGAGCCTTCTCCAGCTCGGGTCGCATGTCCTCGCAACGCCGCATGTGGGGCTCGTTGGGAAGCGCCATGACCGCGGTGCCGTCCTCCACGGCTACAAAGCGGGCCGCGGAGAACCTGGCCCGGGCCTTCCTGCCCAGCCGGTCCAGGAGGTCGTCCCCCCATGCCAGTACGAGCTCGTCGCGGGTCAGGGTCGTGGCCGTGTCGGTCGGGACCTGCCCGACGACCTGTGCCGTGGACCCTGCCTCCGCAGCGCCCCCACCATCGGACCCGGCTGCAGGCGGCGGCACCGTCGGGGGCGACGGCTCGGCAGCGGCAGTGGCAGTGGCAGCGGCAGCGGCCAACCTGGCCCGACCCTCGGCCGCCGGACCTGTCCGGGGGGGAGGAAGCGGAGGGGGTGGGCTGCCACCGGTCCGCGGAACCGGCGGGACACCGCGCTCGGCCAGCGCCGCCTCCAACTGCTCGACCCGACGTGTCAGGGCCTCCAGGTCAGCCGGATCTCCGCTCCCGGCGGCGGCCGACGCCGTGAGCCGCACGAGGGCCACCTCCAGGTCAACCCGCGGATCGGGCGACCGTCGCATGTCGACCAGGGCGGTCCCCAGCACCTCCAGCGCCCGGGTCGTGACCGCCGGCGTGACCATCTCGGCGAAGCGCTCCGCCCGGTCCCGATCGGCGGCAGGCAACTGGGTCGGTGGTACGCCCATGGCCACCAGGAAGGCTTCCCGCAGGGCGCCCAGAAGCGCCTCACCGGTGACCCTGGGCTCCCGCCCGCGTGCGATGCCGGCGGCCAGGGCGGCCAGGGCCCGGCCCGGGTCCCGCTCAGCCAGGGCGGCCAGCAACTCGTCAGTCGAGGTCTCGTCGTCGGTGATGCCACCTGCCACCACCCTGTCGAGAGCCGAGAGGGCGTCCCGGGCCGACCCCCGGCCGGCCCGCACCGCATGGGTGATGCCTTCTTCGTCCACGTCCAAACCCGCCTCGGCAACGACGTCGCGCACCAGTGACTCGAGTTCCACGGCGGTCAGCAGGTTCAACTCCAGGTGCTGGGAGCGACTCCGGATGGTCTCGACCACCTTGTGTGGCTCGGTGGTGGCCAGGATGAAGATCACATGGTCCGGCGGTTCCTCCAGCGTCTTGAGCAGGGCGTTCTCGGCACCGGCGGTGAGCATGTGGACCTCGTCGAGGAGGTACACCTTGGTCCGGCCCGGGGTGCCCAGGGCGACCCTGGCGAGCAGGTCGCGCATGTCGTCGACCTTGTTGTTGGACGCCGCGTCCAGCTCGTGCAGGTCGAACGAGGTACCGGCATCGATGGACACGCAGGACTCACACGTCCCGCACGGTTCACCGTCGACCACGTCCGTGCAGTTCAGCGCCTTGGCCAGGACCCGCGCGGCCGTAGTCTTGCCGGTTCCACGGGGGCCGCTGAGCAGGTAGGCGTGGAGTACCCGGTCCTCCCGCACGGCATTCCGGAGGGCGGCTACCACGTGCTCCTGTCCCCGGATCTCCGAGAATCGCCGGGGCCTGAAGCGCCGGTAGAGCGACGTGTACTCCATGCGCCGACCCTACTGCGGCACCGCAACAGGGACCGCTGGCCAAGTACCGGTGATCGGCGGAGGGAGTGGGATTCGAACCCACGGTGACAGTGAAGCCACACACGCGTTCCAGGCGTGCCGAATCGTCCGCTCTCGCATCCCTCCGGGACCCGACGCTGGGCCGGGATCCGGGCGACAAGGATATCGAAACCCATGATGGGATCCGGGCGGTACAGGTATCGTTGAGGCGCATCCGTCTTGGAGTGTGGCGGTCGGGTCCTGTGCGACCGGGGCCCGTGAACCGAGTCAGGGCCGGAAGGCAGCAGCTCTCAGCGGAACCCCCGGAGTGCCGCAGACCACCTGGCCGCCACGCTCGAGGACGGGTGCCACCGCGCCCGCCCCTATCGTCGCCCACGTGGAACACGGTGGAACAAAGCCGGTTGACGATCCGGACCCAACCGACCATGGCCTGATGGGCGCGGCCCTGGCCGAGGCCGCTCTCGGGGCGGCGGCAGGCGAGGTACCGGTTGGCGCCGTGGTGGCCGTCGGCGATCGGATCGTGGCCCGGAGGCACAACGAGCGCGAGGCCACCGGCGACCCCACCGCCCATGCCGAAGTCCTGGCGCTGCGCGACGCCGCCACGGCGCTGGGACGGTGGCGCCTCGACGACGCCGTCCTGGTCGTGACCCTGGAGCCCTGCCCTATGTGCGCCGGAGCGGCCTGGGCGGCCCGCATCGGCCGCCTCGTCTGGGGAGCACCCAACCCGGACGCGGGGTCCGTCGGCTCCCTCTACAACCTGGGATCCGACCCCCGTCTGAACCACGAATACCCGGCGACCGGCGGTATCCGCTCCGAGGAGAGTGCGGACCTGCTCACCGCGTTCTTCGCCCGCCACCGCTGATTGGCGGCCGATCGGTCCGGTTGGTCGCCCGTCGGCACCTCAGTAACCTCGTCAGCGGAAGGTTGCCAGAGCGGACGAATGGGGCGGCCTCGAAAGCCGTTGTGGCCTCCGGGTCACCGTGGGTTCAAATCCCACACCTTCCGCCATCAGTGACCGGGTCCCGGACCCGGTCACTGCCGCGCTCAACCGACGTCGGTGGGATCGGAGATGGCACGCCAGAACCCGATCTCGTGGTCCCACTCGGCCAGACTGAGGGTGTCGCGGGCGTCGTACTTACCGGGACCCAGCGAGTTGTACAGCTGGCCCGATATCGAGAACGAACCGAGACCATCCACAGCAGCAGCAAACGATTCGTTGGTCAGATCGGGACCGGCCGCCGTGGCGATCTGCCGGAACAACTCGAACAACCTGCAGGAACTCTGGGTGGCCGACCAGTAGTTGGGCTCACCCTCCTCCAGCAACTCAACCGATCGCACCTCGAGGCCCAGGCCCGCCTCGATGACGTCCAGGCAGTCGGCCATGGCCGGATCGGTTGACGAGACGAACGACCGGTTGGTGAGCAGGGTGCCGGCACCATCGATGCCCTGCGGGGGATCCGTCTTCCAGCGGTTGGTGGAATCGCCGTTCAGGATGAGCACGACGAACTCGTCACCAAGGTCAAACAGGACCTCCTGGGCGTAAGCAGCCTCTCCGATGAAGAACACCGTGGACACGTCCTCCACCCGGGCCCGCTCCAGGAGCACCTCCATGTGGGCGATCGTGGCCACCTCATCGCCGGTGTTCGGGTTGTACACGGCGACAGCGACCGTCACACCCGCTTCCTCGAGCGCCGCCCTGGTGTCGGCGATGGTCGGCTCGTAGTCGCCGTTCGCCCCGTAGAGCATGAAGGTGCCCAGGTCGGCCAGTCGTCCGGTCTCCCGCAGCAGGTTCACGAAGGCCCTGCCACGTCGACCCAGGCTGATGTCATCGCTGATCCAGGTGGCGGTCACCCTTTCGAGCTGTTCAGGGGTGGGCTTGCCCCCCACGAGGATCGTGTCGTAGAGGCCACCGAAGCACTCGTTGACGCCCTCGGCTCCGGGGCCGGCGAAGCCGTTCAGCACGGCGAACACCTGGTGGTCCTCAGCCATCTCCACACACACCGCCTCGGCCGTGGTGGCACCGACCGGGAGGAAGGTCCCGTGGACGACCTCGACCATCCGACCGAGCACCCCTCCGGTGGCGTTGATGTGGGCGACGTAGGCGTCCACCGCGCCCTGGTAGTTGGCATAGGTGAGGTTGAACCCGTACGTCTCGTTGAACTTCTCGAAGTCGATGGACGTGAAGCCGATTCTGATGGTCGCCGACGTGACGCCCCGGAAGGAGTCGGTAAGGACTATTGGAGCCGCCGTGGTCGTGGTCTCAGGCGGTTCCTCGGTGGTCGTCGTGGTGGCTGCCTCTACCGACACCTCGACAGTCGTGGTGGATGCCTCTACCGGCGGCCCAGTGGTCGTGGTGGATGCCTCTACCGGCGTCCCGGTGGTCGTGGTGGATGCCTCTACCGCCTCGTCAGCCGACGGTGTCGTCGGAGCCACCGCCTCCGCCGATGTGGTCGGCACCGTTCCCAGGGTGGTGTCGACCGGCACCCCCACCAACGCCGACGGTGACGAACCGCCGCCACAGCCACCGGCCACCAGCGCCAGGGCCAGGGCCACCCCGAGCCGGACCAGGCGTCGCACCGATCCACTCATCCCAGCTCCCCCCTCCGGCCGCTCCATGGACCAGATGGACTCGCTAGACGGTAGACGCGATCCGGGCGATCGGTCACCACCCGACCAGGACCGTCCTGCTGGCCTCGACGATGCGGCGGGCCATCGGGCCCATGCCCAGCGCGGTCAACCCGGTGTTGAATACCTCGGGCGCAACCACCGGATCTGCGGAGATGTCCCGCAACAACCCGAACAGGTGGTCGTGGTCGATCACGCCCTCGCCGGGCAGGGAGCGGTCGGCCAGGCACTCGGCCATCGGATCATCCCAGGGCTCGGCTCCGGCGTCGCACAACTGGAACACCCGGATGGCCTCACCGGGCATGGAGGCCAGGGTCTCGGCGTGGCGTCCGTACGGGCCACCTGGTTGGCGGTGCCAGTGCCAGGAGTCGAGCAGCACCCCCACGTTCGGCTGCCCGGTACGCCGAAGGATCTCCCAGCAGGTCGTGATGTCCGGGATTCCGGACCACGGTAGGAACTCCACGCAGATGGCCACGTCGACCTCCGCGGCCCGATCGGCCACCGCTGCGAGATTGGCAACCGTCGCCTCCATGGACACGAGCTCGGGCTGTAGTACCACGGCGGCGAGGTTCGGCGACCCGTGGGCCGCAGCGATGTCGATCGAGTCCAGTGAATCCTCGACGGCCACTGCCGGGCTGGTTGCGTTGGCCCAGCCGTAGATGGCTTCGACGCAGGCGACCCGTAGGCCGGCCGCCGAGAGTCGGGCCCTGATGCCGGCTGAGGTCCATCCCTGGGCCTTCAGGAGGACCTCGTGGAGGGTCCAGAAGGAGATGCCGACGGCGCCGGCGGCAACGGTCGCCTCCACGTACTCCTCGAAGCCGGCTCCGTCCAGGTCGAACGTGTCGGGTAGGAGGGTGCTGGGACAGAGGAACAGGTCGTCTCGCCTACGGCGCTCGACGGTCACGTCGGGGTTCCCGGCACGAGGGCCGGCTCCAGGCGGGCCAGGAGGGCGGCTACCAGGTGGTCGACCGTGGATTCCGGAGCGGGTTCCAGGGTCAGACGACCATCCCGCCATAGGGTGGCGAACCCCCAGACGAGGGACAGTTGCAGCCGCGTCCAGTGGACCCTCTCGTCGGCGTCCAGCCCCATCATCTCCAGGACAGTCTGGAGCGGGCTGCCGACGCGTTCCACCGCTGCCAGCAGGTCGGGGTCACTGCCGGGAGGGTGGATGGCGGCACTGAAGCGCCCCGGCCACGCCATGGCGAAGCCCAGGTGGGCCCGGACCACGGCGTCGACGGCGTCGCGACCCGACCGCCCCACGGCTGCTCCAATCACCGCATCGCCCAGGTCGGCCAGCGACCGGAGGGCCAGGAGCCGACGGAGCCCCTCCACGCCGTCCACGTGGGCGTAGAGCGACTGTGACCGGATTCCCAGTCGGGCCGCCACCATCACCGGTCCCACCCTGTCGACGCTTCCGACCTCGTCGAGAACCTCCAGAGCGGCTCGGCCCACCTGGTCGGCGGTCACCCCTCGTCGTGCGGCCATCACCCCTCCGTGCGTTCCTTGCAAACCTAGTCGAACTAGGGCAGGCTTATGTCTGATGACTGTAGACACTGCTGGCCCCAGAACGGCCCTCCTCGAGGTGGACGACGACGCCGACCTGATCGAGGTGCTCTCCTCCCACGGTTGGGGCGACGGCCTGCCGCTGGTCGCCCCCACCCCCGGACGGGTCGAGGCGATGCTCGCCGGTTGTGCCGGCGCCGACCCCGACGAGGTCATCGCCGTGCTCCCTCCCCGGTTCGGTGAGGCCACCAGGCTGGCCATCGCCGTGAACGCCGTGATGGCCGGCTGCCTGCCCGACCACCTCCCGGTCCTGGTGTCGGCCGTGCGTGCGCTGGCCCACCCCGAGCTGAACCTCCGTGGCGTAAACGCAACCACCCACTGCGTCGCCCCTCTGCTCGTCGTCCATGGAGAGGTGGCCCGCAGCGGCGGCTACAACAGCGGCCCGGGTGCCTTCGGACCCGGTAATCGGGCCAATGCCACCACCGGTCGGGCCCTCCTCCTGGTACTCCTGCACGTGGCCGGTGCCACGCCGGGTGACGGGGACGCCTCGACCCAGGGTGGGCCGGGCAAGTACGGCTTCTGCGTGGCCGAGAACCTGGATGCCTCACCGTGGGCCGGCTACGCGGCCTCCATCGGCGTAGACGCCCCATCAGCGGTGACCGTCCACTGTGGCGAGGCACCACACAACGTGCACGACATGGAGTCGTCGGACCCGGCACGGATCCTGGACAAGGTGGCCTCGGCGATGGCCACCACCGCCCAGAACAACGCCTGTATCAGCCAGGGCGAGTACGTGGTGGCACTCTGCCCGGAACACGCCGCCACGTGTGCCGAGGCCGGGTGGTCACGATGCGACGTCGCCTCCTACCTGTTCCAACGGGCCCGGCTGCCAGCCGGCGAACTACGGGCGGCCTTCGCGCACCGGGCGTGGGCCCCGTGGATGGACCGGCTGGAGGATGATGAGCTGGTCCCCATGACCGGGGAGGCGGGAAACATCCGGGTGCTGGTCGTCGGGGGACCCGGCAAGCACAGTTCCGTCATACCCAGTTGGGGAATGACCCGGAGCGTCACCCTCCCCGTCGAGGCCTGAACCCCGAACAGATCGGAGACGACCATGCAGATCATCCGCCCTGACGGATCGGTGGCCACGCCGCCCGCCACCCTCGCCCCATCTCCCCACGTGCTCTCCGGACGACGTATCGGCATCCTCGATAACCGCAAGCCCAATGCCGATGTGCTCCTCGAACGCCTGGCCGAGCGCCTCGTCGAGCGGACCGGCGCCACCGTCGTACGCGTCGATACCAAGAACGCCGCCATCCCGTGTGACGACCAGGTCCTGGGCCTACTGGCCGAGGAGGTGGACGTCATCCTCACCGGCACCGCCGATTGAGGGAGCTGCACGTCGTGGAGTGTCCACGACACCGTGAAGCTCGAGCAGGCCGGTCGGCCCACCGTTCTGGTGGCCACCGGTGATCTTCGGCAGCTGGCAGACCAGACCGCTGCAGACCTGGGCCTGGCCGACCTGCGGGTGGTGTCCGTCGAGCACCCCATCGGCGGCATCGACCCCGACGAGGTCCGAAGGCGGGCCGACGGCATCGTCGACGAGGTGCTCGGCCTCCTGACCGGAACCGGCGGCGCCCCGTGACCATCCAGATCGACCACACCGAACGCACCGCCCTGGTGACCGGCGCAGGGGCCGGAATCGGTCGGGAGATCGCCCTCTGGCTGGCCCGGGCCGGTGCGGCAGTTGCCGTCAACGACCTCCGGGCCGACAGGGCCGAGGCTGTGGCGGCCGAGATCGACGGAGAGGGCGGGTCGGCGGTACCGGTGGTCGCGGACTGTCGGGACGACGCCGCCGTCGACGCCATGGTCGCCACGGTCCTGGATCGCCTTGGGGGCCTGGACATCGCCGTCAACAACGTCGGGATGCTGCCTCCGGGGCGTAGCCCCCAGCCGTTCGTGCAGGCCCGGGGCGAGGACTGGCGCGACATCGTCGACCAGAACCTGGTCACGGCGGCCCTGTGCGGCCGGGCCGAGGCCGAGGTGATGGTCGAGGGGGGAGGCGGCTCGATCCTGTTCGTGACGTCGGGCGAGACCACCCGGCCGGCGCCCTACAACGCTGCCTACGCGGCGGCCAAGGCCGCGGTCAACCACCTGGTGACCACCATGGCCGTGGAGTTGGGACCGGCCGGCGTCCGGGTCAATGCCATGGCACCGGGCACCACGCTGACCGAGACGGTGGCGGCTGCGTTCACCGAGGAGCGCATGGCTGCAATCGTCGAGGCCACCCCGCTGCGACGCATGGTCGAGCACGACGAGCTGGCCCGCTTGGCCGTGTTCCTGACCAGCGACCTGGCCCGGTGCATCACCGGGCAGTTCTTGCTGGCCGACGCAGGGGCGTTCCTGTCACGTACCCGACCCGCCAACGACGAGGGGCTGACCGTACCCCTGGACGGTTCGAACGCCCGCTGACCCGGTTGGCCGGCGGACTACCTCCCCTACAAGCCGATCCGGTGGTGAGGAGGGACCTCGAAGCGCCCGATGGCATCGGCCCGCTCGTGGAGCAACCCGACGATGTCGTCGAGTTTCCGGCCGATGATGAACTGGCGCCGAGCCGTGCACTCCACGACGAAGCGCCCCAACTCGTCCAGGTCGGCGACCGTGACATCCCGTCCCGCCTTCGCCAACAGGTCCTTCATCTCGACGAATGACATGCTCTTGCGGCCGGTACCCCCGCGCACCCGCTCCAGATCTGCCGGCCGGTTGCGTTGCGAGGTGAACAGCCCGGTGTCCATCAGCCCCCCGGACGGGTAGAACACCGACGCTCCCATGGCCTCGGACTCGGCCCGGAGTTGGTGGTCCAGCGTCTCGGTCATGCAGCTCACCGCCGCCTTGCTGGAGGCGTACAGGCCAGCCGACGGCACCGGTGCGAAACCACCGTCACCCGATGAGGTGTTGACGACGTGTCCCGGCTCGCCGGAAGCCAGCATGCGGGGAACGAAGGCCATAATCCCGTTTGCGGTTCCGAACACGTTGACGCCGTAGCACCATCTCCAGTCGTTCGGTTCGTGCGTCCAGATCCGACCTCCTCCTCCCGAACCCACGCCGGCGTTGTTGTAGAGAAGGGTGCAACGCCCGTGCACCGTGAACACCTGGTCGGCCAACGACTCGACCGAATCGGCGTCGGAGACGTCGACGAGTATCCCCGACACCCGTCCCGGGAAGGAGGCCGACAGCGCGGCAACCGTCGTGTCCATAACGTCCTGCTCGATGTCGGCGATGACGACGGTGGCGTCCGCCTCCAGCAGGGCGCGCACGATGCCCTTCCCGATGCCGTTGGCACCACCGGTCACGACGGCGACCGACCCTGCGACCTCCAGGGGCACCGTCATCAGGCGGCCACCTCCTGCGTCTGGTTCTGCGGCGCCATGCCAGGACAGCCCTTGGCCGTCTCCGGGATGTCGGCGTATGAGATGCCACCGCTTACGTGCGCCTTGGTCGGGCAGTGCCGGTCGGCCAGAGGTCGTAGCTTCTCGACGTCGAACTTGTAGAGAGCCGCAACATTGGTGGTCAGGAGCGATGTGGCCTCGTCGGTGGTCATCTCCCCGAAGGTGAGCCTCAGGTGCTCGTCGGTATGGGGATGTGACCCTTCTACGTGCGGGTAGTCGGACCCCCACATGACCTTCCCGATGCCTATCTGGCGGACCGCCTCGATATCGGTGGGACGCAGGAAGCTGGCCCCGACGTGGCACTGCCGCTGCCAGTACTCGGACGGTCGCAACGACATCTCGGCCACGGCGACACCACCGAAGATCGCCTCGGAACCGTAGGTGGAATACTTCATCCGCTCGTAGAACGAGTCCAACTTCTCCAGCGTGTCCGGAACCCAGGTCGTACCGGTCTCGGTGTTCACCCACTGGAGGTCCGGGTGGCGCTCGAAGACGCCGGAGAACATGAGGTGCCACAGGGCCCGATGGCTCCACCACGAAACCTCCAGCATGAACATCGCAAGCGAGGCCGGGAAGTGGTTCCCGAAGTTCGGGGTGGCTCCACCTGAATGGTGGTTCAGGGGCATGTCGCAGGCCTCGGCCGCCGCCCAGATCGGCCTGTAGGTCGCCGAGTAGAGGGGCTCGAAGGGTGAGTCAGGCGGGGCACCCGGCACGAGGATCCCGCCGCGCAGGCCGTTCTCGGCTGCCCACTGGATCTCGGCAACGGAACCCTCCACGTTACCGAGGAAGATCTGGGCGATACCCGCCCTGCGTTCCGGCGCCTCGGATACGAAGTCCAGCAGCCACCGGTTGTGCGCCCTGAGACCGGCCCAACGACGGTCCATGTCGTCGCTGTAGGGAGGTGCCTCGAACTGGCTGGATGATGCAGGCGCGAACGGAGGCTGGGTGTTGGGGAACAGCACGGCGGCGACGACGCCGTCGGCCTCCTGCTCGCGCAGGCGGCGCTCGGTGGACCAGTTGCGGTTGCCGTCGACCGTCGGGTCGCCGTCCACACCGACGTTCAGCGGTGACCGGTCAGCGTCATTGAACACCTCGGCGGTCCGTCGTTCGGCCTCCTGGATCGCCACGGCCCACTCGTCGAATTCATCGTGGTACTTCTTCTCGAGGTACGGCTTGTAGTCGTGCAGTGCCGCACCGCAGTGGGTGTCGGCCGAGATGACCACGTGTCGTTCGCTCATCGTGCTTTCACTCCCTGGTCTCGTAAGTCCCTGGTCCGGCACCGGGTTCAGGCGTACTGCATCTCGCAGCCGTACTCGTTGATCCACCATCGAGCGGTCTCCACGGCATCCGCCGGCGTCCGGAGGTCCGGCGACTGGCCCAGCTGTTCCGGCGTGGGCCCGACCCGGTCGGCGACGACTCGCAGACCGGCTTCGTCCAGGCCGTAGCAGTCGATGGCATTGAGGCCAAGGAGAAGCCGGGTGTCCTCGATAGAGACGTCCTGGAAGTCGTTTTCCAGGCGTTCCCTGGTCTTGGGCCAGGATCCCTCGGGATGCGGATAGTCGGTCCCCCACATGAGGGCGTCTATGCCGTTGACGTGCCGTCGGCGGATCTCCTCGGTGGACATGGTGGAGGCACCGATGAAGACGTTGGTGCCGAAGTACTCGGATGGCAGCCGGGAGATGAGGCCCTTCATGCGGGATCCCATCTTCTTGACCTTCCAGCTGGCCCCGAAGTTGACGTCGGTCTTCCAGAGCAGGTCGCCGATCCAGTACGAGCCACACTCCACCACGGCGTACCGCAGGTTCTCGAACCGGTCGAACTTGCCGGAGAACAGCAGCTGCCAGAGGATCCGGTGGGTCCAGAACGGGACCTCGCTGATGTACATGGCCACGTTCGCTCCGTACGAGTCGAAGTCGGCCTCGCCGGAATGGGTGTGCACCACGAGCCCGGTATCGGCACAGGCCGCCCAGACCCGGTCGTAGTGGTCGGTGCCGTAGGCCGGGAACCCATGCCACATGGTCGGCACCATGATCCCCTTGATCCCCGGCTTTCCGGCAAGGGACTCGATCTCGGCCACGGCCAGGTCCACGTCGTGGGTTATGGGCACCAGCGCCACGCCGGCCCGACGTACCGGGTTGGTGGCGCAGAACTCCTCCAGCCAGCGGTTGTGGGCACGGGCTCCACCGAAGGCCAGCCGGGGGTCGGTGATCTGGCCTGCATGCAGCCCGGCGCCGAACGGCGGGGACTCCTGGCCTGTCACGGCGTCACCGTCGGCGAAGATGATCTCGCCGGCGACACCGTCAGCATCCAGCACCGGATCACGGACCTCGGGGTCGTAGGCGCCCTGGAGGCCCCACTCGTTCTCGCCCTCCCACTCGGCGATGAACTCGGCATTCACCTCCTCGGCGATCCGTCGGTGCTCGTGGCGCTCCGCGACGTACTGGTCGAACTCCTCGTGCAGCGAGGACTCCAGGTACGGGCGGTACTCCTCGCACTGCAGTCCGGCGTGGGTGTCCGACGAGACGACTATGTACGGCTCGCTACCGGTGCTTACCTCTCGATCCACTGTGGGCCTCTCCTCGTGGGGCGCTGCTCTCTTGGACAGCGTCACAGACTTCCTTGTACACTGTCGCAGAGAGTACGCACGACCGCAACCCGGGCGCCGGAGGACCCATGGACGACACCCCAGCCAGGACCGGCCGTCACGCCGGCCTCGATCCCGCCGAGATCCTCGACCGTGCCATCTCCCTAGTCGAGGCCGAGGGC
>Ga0208881_1000280_pt1 | contig 17604 bp, 14 predicted proteins | sample Knorr_S23_td_AAI_FD_185610 | JGI IMG/M metagenome (GOLD analysis project Ga0208881, IMG submission 185610) | Marine microbial communities from Southern Atlantic Ocean transect - Knorr_S23_td_AAIW_ad_876m_LV_B (SPAdes) (version 2) | ecosystem: Environmental > Aquatic > Marine > Oceanic | place... | reverse complement strand
GGTGATACGGTATTGGATGTACCATTACAAAATATTACAAAGGTTTGGAAAGAGGGTTTGTTAATGAAAAAGGTGTGTTTTACCGCAAAAATAGAGGGTGATGAAAAGACCTACAAGTTTGGCGTTTTTAATAATGGTGGTTGGCGAAAAACATTTGAAAAGACATTAGAAAATTTTCATGCCAAAAAAACTGGAGAAAAATAAATCTAATAAGAGATATTTACAGTGTCGAGTCTCCAAGATTGTTTTACAAAAGTATTTTCCAAACTTGTTCCTTTTTTAACGGAAGATTCTAGCAGACCCAACCAAGCAATCTGAGAACCACAATCACCAGCAAATTTTTGAGGAACTACAAAAAACTTACAGTTTTGCCTTTTGCATATGCTTCTTAGCATATTTGATAATCTTTTGTTTGCTGCAACACCTCCAACTACCATCAACTCTTTTTTTTTAGTAAAAGACAAAGCACGTTCTGTAGCTTCACTAATCATTGCAAACGCAGTTTCTTGAAGTGAATAACAGGCATCTTCTTTACTTTTGTTTACAATTGCTTTTGTAGCAGAAAGAAGCCCAGAAAATGAAACATCATTTCCTTTTACTGAATAAGGAAGTGAGATATAGTTAGATTTTTTTTCAGCCAATTCTTCAATTTTTTTTCCGCAGGGAGATGCAAATCCTATTGACCTACCAAGTTGGTCGAGTAGTTGACCTAGTGTAATGTCCAATGTCTCGCCAAAAACTCTCCATTTTTTGCCAATAAAGGCCAACAACATGGTGTGCCCGCCTGAAACCAATAATACCAAAGGATTTTTTGCACCAGTCAGCATTTTTCCTAGCTCAATGTGACCAATAGCGTGATTTACAGGAAAAATTGGAATTTTATAATAAGATGAAAGTGCCCGAGATACTACCGCACCAACTCGTAAACATGGTCCAAGTCCAGGACCAGCAGCATATGAGATTATGTCAAGATCAGTTATGGATATCTTGGCTTTGTGTAAGGCTTCAACTAACACTGCACTACTGTTTTCAATATGGTGTCTAGAAGCTTCCCTTGGATGAATTCCTTCGCCTTCAGGAGGACCATAAATTTTACGAACATCTGAAAGAATTTCACCTTGTTTTCCCTTTTTAGCAATAACTGCACATGAAAATGTATGCGCTGTGCTTTCAACACCTAGACCAATCATTTTAACCTCTACTTAAACTCGAGACAATTTTAATCACATCTCCGTTTTTTAATTCATGATCAGCACCGATTCGCTGTTTTGTTTTGGCATCTATGGCAAACAGGAATCCTTTTGCAATATCTTGATGTATAGTTTCGGCAAGGTTTTTTGCAGTTGCATTTTCAGATAAGAGTTTAGCATCTGGAAGTACTTGCCCATCCTTGTTTGACAGTTTTATTTCATCTTCAACAGGAAATACCACGATTAGTTTCAGAATCCTGAATATCGCAGAATTTAAGGCAGTTTCAATTCCAGTCGAGTTTAATTTTGACAAAATATTTTCTACAAGATTTAGTGCATTCTTTTGTTGTGGAGATATATCCACATTTTCATTTATTACAAACTTTTCATTTCCCGGAATATAATCAATCAAGTTTGCCTTAGCAGCCTTTTTCAATATTAACTCAGTTTCTGCACTACAATTTACAATCTCACGGTTTTTGTGTATTTCATTTGTAATCTCTAAGTCTTTACACAAATCAGCCTTATTTGCAGCAATTAACATAGGCTTGGTTTTTTTTCTTAACATTTGGGCAAATTTGGTTATGTCTGAATCATTCCATTCAGTGGGTTTTTTGATTAACAAGCCTAAACTTTGTAAGACTTCATGAACATCATGATCTTTGACCCCAAGACCACTAAAACGATTTGCAATTTCATCCGCTAATTTTGTAGATTTTTTTACTATGTCTCTGGAGAGTTTTTGCCATTCACGTTCCAGTATTTGTTTAAACCAATAATCAAATTCTTCCTCAACAAATTTGATGTCTTCTCTAGGATCATGTGTTCCTACGTTTACATGTTGACCCTGTATATCAGTTGAGCCAGAAATATCTACAACGTGTATTAGTACTTCTGCCTGCCTGGCATCGTCTAGAAATTGATTGCCCAATCCTTTTCCTTCATGAGCCCCTGGAACAAGTCCAGCAACATCGATAAGTTTTACGGGTATGAACCTAATTCCAGATATGCATAATGGATTGTTATGTTCTATCTTGAAATGCTTACAAGCGCAGGTAGTACTAACATATGCAATTCCAACATTAGGCTTAACGGTTGTAAACGGAAAGTCTCCTATTTGGACTGGAGTTTCAGTTGCTGCTGAAAAAAAGGTTGACTTACCAACATTGGCTTTTCCAAGAAGACCAATCTGCATGACTTTTACAATGAGTTTGTGCATTATTAGTATTACAGAAATTTTTAATCTAGTTGGTTTGAAGTGTATTTATGCTAGTTTTAACGGGAAATCCTGGTGTAGGAAAACATACGGTGTCACAAGAGCTTGCTAAACTCTTGGATTATGAAATTGTCGATATAAATCAGGAGGCTATCAAAGCAGGAATGCCAAAACAAAATGATTCAATTAATGTAGATATTGAAAAAATGCAACAGTTGCTTAATGGCAAGATTACGAATAAATCACTAATTGTAGGACATCTTGCACCGTTTGTGGTTTCAAATACTCAAGTTTCTAAAACAATAGTTCTTCGGAAAAATCCCTATGAGCTTATCCAGGTTTATGAAAAAAGAAACTATCCTGAAAAGAAAAAAAATGATAACTTGGGTAGTGAGATTTTAGGCATTGTTGCTTATGACTCGATTAGGACGTTTGGGAAAGATAATACATTTCAAGTCAACACAACATCCATTACAGTACAAGAGATTGTGAAAAAAATTGATGATATTATTCATGGTAACTCTAAGGGAGATACAATCGATTGGTTAACAGAAATATCTGAAAAAAATGATTTGAAAAAATTCTTTCCAGACTGATTTAATAATAAACAAAGATGAAATTATTATGAATTGTTTGAGATAACAAAAAGTGATCTAGCAGGCAGAATTGGTATTCTACATTCCAACCATGGAAAAATTGAAACTCCTGCTTATGTTCCAGTAATTCATCCTATAATACAATCAATATCTCCCAAAAAGATTAGAGAGATGGGTTTTGATCTTGTAATAACCAATGCATACATCACTATGAAAAGATGTAGAGAAGATGCAACAAAAAGAGGAATTCATGAAATCATCAATTATGACGGTGCTGTAATGACAGATTCAGGTGGATATCAAGTATTGGAGTATGGTGACGTTGATGTTGCACCCGACAGTATGGCTGAATTTGAAAAAGAGATAGGTACTGATTTTGCTATACCTCTTGACAAACCTACAGGTTATGGTCTAAGCAAAAAAAAAGCAAAATCATATGTTGATCAAACTCTAAAGGTAGCAAAAAAAACTCTAGAAAACAGCATAGACAATGGCCAAATATGGATTGGGCCAATTCAAGGTGGAGAGCATCAGGAACTAGTAAAAAAATCTACTAAAAATCTAATAGACTATGGTTTTCCAATGCTAGCACTTGGCAGTCCAGTAGAATTTATGGAATCATATGAATACAGACTTCTAGCTGAGATGATAATAATGGCTAAAAGGCAGATGCCAGATGCCATTCCACTGCATCTTTTTGGAGCTGGTCATCCCCTAACAATTCCCCTTGCAGTTGCACTTGGATGTGATACTTTTGACTCTGCCTCATACATCCTTTATGCCAAGCATGGCAGATACATTGAAGAAGACAAAACAAACAATATTACTGATATCAAGTATTTTTCATGTACCTGTGAAATATGCAGAAAATTTAGCCCTAAGGAAATTCTCTCATTAGGATACGAAGAAATGACTAACAATATTGCTATTCATAATTTGTTTGCAATTAAAGCTGAAGTAGACAGGGTAAAAGAATCAATCCATGAGGGGAGACTTTGGGAACATGTAATGAAGAAAATGCGAGCACACCCAAAGCTATTCGAGTCGATTGATGTTTTTACAAAAAATTCTAATCATTTTCTAAATACTACACCAAAATTTAAGAGTAGATCAATCTTTTTGTTTTCAAAAGAGGATCAATATAGACCGGAAGTATTAGCTTATCAAAACACTATCAAAGAATTCAAAACTCGAAAAAAAATTATGGTTCTATCCAAAAATACCCTCACCAAACCATCTTATCTGACAAACGAATATTCCATGCTGAAGGAAAAGTTCAAAGATTCAGAATCCATCCAGTTTTGTTATTACAATCCATTCCTTGGTATTATACCATTAGAGCTTTCAGATCTTTATCCAGCAGCTCATTACGAAATGCCCAGGTTTGATTTTTTACCGGATGACTTTCCAACATTTGCTCAAACTTGGAATACCCTCTTCTCTAAGAATAACTTTGATACTTTGTATGTACAAAAAAATGATGAATTTCTCAAACCTTTTGTAAAGTCGTTGCCGAAAAATATCAAAAAAAAGTTTTACTGAAATAAAATAAAAAAAAAGTTTAGCGAAGGGATACAGCTATAGTGCTGCGTCTTCTGCCCAACCTTTTACGAATACACCGTTTTTGTGAAGAGGTACAGGTTGTCCTGCAGTGTAATTCATTGGTCTCATCCAAAAGATTGACTTTGTGGGGCACACACCAATGCATGCACCATCAGAAATACATCTCTCTGGATAAAATACGAATGCTTTTCCTCTCTTCCAACCTTCTACTGGTTTTACACGGAGTACGTCTGGGCCAAGAGTTGTACAGATTTCTACACATAGTGCACATCCAATACATCTCTGTTCATCTACATCAGGTAATACTGCTATTGGCATTGTATTCAGAATAAAACACAGTTGAACCTATTTAAACCATAGTTGAAATCCATAACAGGGTTATGATCGATAGCTTAGACTAACTAAATAATAAAACAAAAAGAAAACGTGATTTGACGTCTTAATGTCTCATAGCGTCTATTTGACCAGAAGTAACCCAGTCAAGTAGTTCTGCAGATGTTGGATTTAGATCTGCTTTTTTATTCATTAGATTAGCAATCCAGATCCAGTTAATTTGGTTTAATAGTGGCTTGTTTGCCTCGTCACCAGCACGTACCTTAGAAACTAGAGCCTGATCTTGTTGTGCTATCCAATCTTGATATGATCTTCCCATGTTTGATCTGATCTTAGTGTGTCCTAATTAAAGGTTCTGCATATTTTCTAAACTGTATTTTGATCATATGGTTTAAGAAGATTTTAAGGAGAGGTTTAAGATTTTTTGCTGTGAATGTTAAAGTTTTAGGTGCAGCAAATGAAGTTGGTAGATCGGGATTCCTTGTAAATTGTAATGGTGCTAATCTACTTTTAGATTATGGTGTTATGTTCGCAAAAAGACGTACAGACCCCCCTTCATATCCATTGCATATAAAACCCAAAGATGTAGATGCTGCAATAATTACCCATGCACATCTGGATCACTCGGGAGGTGTTCCCTCCTTGTTTGCAGGAGGAAGTACAAATGTTTACGCTACTCCTCCTACGCTTGAGCTAAGCAAATTACTAATCTATGATATGTTAAAAATTGAAAAAAATGCTCATCCATTTGGCCACCCAGAGGTTAATCACATGATAAGAAAATGTAAAGAAATCGGGTTTAGGGAATCCGTGAACATTGGCAATACTACATTTCAATTACGATCTTCTGGACATGTTATAGGAGGTAGTACCGTTTTAGTTGAATCAGACAATAAACGACTGTTTTACACTGGAGATATCAATCCTAACGGATCAAGAATGTTACCAAAAGCAGATTTGGAGATAGGAGAAGTTGATCTTGTGATCACCGAAAGTACATATTCACAAACAAATCAAATGCCACGAGACAAGTCAGAGAGGGAATTGGTTGAATTTGCCAATGAAGTCATGGATAGAAAAGGTATATTGTTTATCCCCTCATTTTCTGTTGAAAGGTCGCAAGAGATTGCATGTGTCTTACAGAATGCAAACTTCCAACACCGTGTAGTAATGGATGGTATGGCCTTAAAAGTAAATGATATTATGCTTCGTTATCCTGAATACTTGAAAGATATTAACATATTTGCAGATGCAATTAATCATGCATTTTTGATAAGAGATCATAGTGATAGAAAAAGAGCACTAACCGAGCCCTGCGTTGTGATTTCTCCTGCAGGTATGTTAGTTGGTGGAAATGCTGTATATTATATGCAAAATCTAGCTTTTGATAATAAGAATGGGATTGCAATGGTTTCATACCAAGGTGAGGGTACACCTGGGAAAAAACTGCTAGAAACTGGTAAGCTTTCTACTAGAGGAAAAGATATGAAAGTAAAAGCACCTGTAAAACAATTTGAATTTTCAGGTCATGGAGACAGAGATGCACTTTTTGAAGTGATAAAAAATATCAAAGGCAATCCCAAAGTCTTAACTGTTCACGGAGATCATGAATCCTGCACAAGATTTGCCGAAGAGATTCAGGAAAAATTTGGTCTTGATGCTTATTCTCCAAAGCTTGGTGAACAAATAGTCGTGTGATATGGATAATTCCAATTTTCATGTGAATGTCCGTGATACTATTAACAGTGGTCAGATTTTTTTATGGGAAAATTACAAAGATGTGTGGTTTGTAATTAACGGGCAAAATGTTATTGTAATGAGGCAAAATCCATCAGAAATTCTGAAATTGTCAGATGAGACAAAAAAATTTTTCAGGAATGACGATGATTTTAAAGAGATTGTAAGAAGTATATCTAGAGATAAAATTGTAAAAAATGCAGTAAAACACTATCCAGGACTTCGTATAACAAGACAAGAGCCCTTCCAGTGTTATATTTCATTTATAATTTCAGCAAATTCAAATATACCAAATATCAGACTTGGACTTCAAAAATTATGTAGGAAGTTTGGTGCCAAAACGTACGTTGAGAAAAGGGAGTTTTTTGTCTTTCCTACACCTCAGATACTAGCAAGGGCAACCATGTCTGATTTGCTTGGATGCGGTCTAGGATACAGAGCCAAATATGTTAAGAGTGCATCACATGCAGTAGTTTCAGAAGAAATTGATTTTGATTATCTAAAAAAAACTAAATACCAAATAGCTAAGGAATCTCTTTTAAAGATACCCGGAATTGGAGGCAAGGTTGCAGACTGTATTTTATTATTTTCTCTGGAGAAACTGGAAGCATTCCCATTAGATACATGGATGACAAAAATCATGCAAAAATATTATTCGAATAAATTTTCTATAGGAAAAAACACTATCACAAAAAAGAGATATGAAAGAATTCATCAAGAAGTTATAGATTATTTTGGAAATTTTGCTGGCTATTCCCAACAATTTCTATTCAAAATGGAAAGAGATTTGAATGAAAAAAAGTGGTTGTAAAACGCTTAATACACTAAATGATTTTTTGACTCTTGGGCCCATAGCTCAGCATGGATAGAGTGTTGGACTTCTAATCCAATGGTCAAGGGATCGAAGCCCTTTGGGCCCATTATTATTTTAGCAAAATTATTTATTCTAAACTTTACAACTAATAATTATGAAATACATTGAGCTAAAACTGAATAATGAGAACATAAAACCACGTGTTGAAATAAAGGGATACATCACCGTGAACTTTCCTGGTAGGTATGATGGTGTAGTAGTTAACATTCAGATTTTAGATTCAAACAATCTGGTTGTTTACAAATCATATAATAATAAACAGATTTCACAAAATGTCTCACGTCTTTTTATAAGCAAGGATGTTATGCCAGATGATAAAGCAGAATTTACTGCAATCATTGATTTTATTCCTGAACAATCACATGACGTTAAGTTTCGTGTCTCTATAATAGAACAGCATAAGGAAGTAGAAAGTGAACAGTTGTTTGCTAAGTTTTCTGTTTAGAATCTTGATTTTGTAATTTCAAGCGTTCCCGTCATCCATGGATGGGGATCACAATGATATTCAATAACTTTCGCACCATTTGGTGGCGCATCAGTAAATAAAAAATCGTATGCTTCACCTGGTTTGATAACACCTGTTGAACCAAATGCCCCACTATAAGGATCAACAGTGATGCTTTTGTCATGACTGTCAGGTGTAACGGTGTGTGCAGTTTCATCAACATTTAGCCAGATTACATGATTATCAATGGTGAGCTGAATTTGAACCAATTTTGGAACAAAGTTATCCTGCTGTTCAGCATTTGCAGATCCCATAATCATCTCAATTGTTGTACTTTTTACAGGATGTAAAATATGCTCATCTACATCTGGTGTTGCGAACATTTCAGGTACATAATACATCTGATAGTAAAGAATTCCCGCACCACTAGCAACTAGAATTGCTAATAGACCTACTCCATAGTTATGACCAGTGGTAGTAGTGCTCACGTTTTGCAGTCATTTCTAAAAGTCTTATAAAGCTTGTTTAAGCGAAATGAAAATATTTTTGTCTATGGTTTCTTTAGATCAGACATTCCAAGATTTGGATCTTTATCTACATCTAATTCTGCAGTATTTGTCTTGATTTCAGGTGTTACAGATTCGCCAATTTGTCCTTGTGGTAATTTTTCCTCAGGTGGTCTAGTCTCATCTTTTGGGGATAACGGTTTTTGCTTACTTTTTAATGGTTTAGTAGTAGATCTAGGTGGAAGTTTTGGTATATCCTTTGCCTTGCTCATAGCATATCGGTAAAGATGGAAGAATCCTCCAAAGGTAATAAGAATAACACCAGTTAGCCATAGGTTAATGTTGTTCATACCAGATAGGAAGGCGTTATACGCAGCTATGTTAAGGAAGACCTGAAATGCAAGTAATGCGACAAGCAACCAGTTAATCCATTTTGTAGATAGGTCAATTGTTGAAACTTTCTTAGGACCGTTTGCTTTCGCAAGTTTAGACTTTCTTTCAGCATCTTTTGCAAGAGAAATCATCATGTAGGTAAATCCGAAGCTGAGAGGAACAAGTAGTATCATGACTAGATATAGGTTTATGGGATCAATGACCAGTCTTTCAACTAGAGGTATCGTTGTATCAGGAGGAATGTAAAAACCCCAATAGGTGGTTACCAAAATCTGTGCAATTCCTGTAATTCCAATAGCTGTAATTAACGGACGATCCTTCCAAGAGAATTTTTTATATCTGTCTATAAATGGGGTAATCAACAATACAGCTATAAACAATCCAGGCCATAGCACACCAGTAAGAAACTTGTCATACTGTGTTCTCAAAAATGCATACAGTCCAGTAAGATACCACTCCGGAACAGTAATTCCAGGTGGGACAGTCGGTTCAAATTTGAATCCCAAGTCTACTGGAAATACACCACCCGCAAGACACATTGCACCACAGATTGCCATAACCATCGGTACATCAAACACCAAGAATCTTGGCATGTGTACTGCCATCAAGCCAAGCATAACAATTGGCAAAATGAAAACATGTTGCGTATAGAACCGCAATACAAAGTCATGAAAACCAGCACCAAACGCCAATTCACGAATCAATGGACCTGCAACTGGAATTGAGTTTGTGAGAGATGCAGCAATACTAATAGCTAGCTCAGCTCGCTCACTAAAGATTATATCATATCCAGTAAATGCTTCAAGTATTGTTACAGTACCCAATATGACACCAGTAATCCATAATATTTCATTTCTAATTTTGTATCGTCCACTAAAGTATTGGTAATACATGTGAAGAATTGCCAACATTACCATTAGGTTCGAACCATGATAGTGTATATTCCTCATGTGAAAACCAAACGGCACCTCGTTGTTGATGAACGCAACACTGTCCCATGATCTAGTCATTATTGGTTCGTAATAGAACATCAGAAATGCTCCAGTTACACCCAAAACGATAAACGCGATGAATGTGAGCATTCCCAGAAATCCAAATGGACTTACAAATCTTGATGGAAATGAAAATTTTATGGACGTAAATATGGTTCGCTCTAGCCCGGCCCAAAGCCAGTAAAAGAATTCGGCTGTGCCGTTTCTTCTACTTAATGAAACGACCATATCCTACAACTCCATTTTCATTAACGCCCCATTTTACAGGAGATATATACATGAAACCATCAGCATCAAGTTCTAAATCAAGACTAGGAAGTGTATTGTTAGGAGGCGCTTGTAGAGAAGCAGGTCCTACAAATGCAGTACCAGTACGTGGATCATACATGCTTCCATGGCAAGGACACTCTCCTCTCATTCTTCCTTCATCAGGCCAGTACTTCCATACACACCACAAATGAAGGCATATCATACTATACACCCTAAATGAAGAAATATCTCTCTTCTTTCCACCGTATATTTCAGGAAGTCTGATAAACTGCCATTTTCTAAATGCCTCCTCGTTTAGAACTTCATCATTTGTTTTTGGATAAGTGATAATCTCAGCGTGATTTACTGGAAAAGTGTTAATATTTGCTTGAGTGCCATCGGGCAGCAAAATTGGCGCCTTATCTGTACTTGAAGATGAAGGGTTTGGCATGAACTTGCCCCATGGTACGAAAGGGGCAAATGCCATAGCTGTACCTGCAGCTCCTAAAAGCTTTAGAAAATCTCTCCTGGACATTCCTCCAGGACCTTTTTCCTGCTCTGCCATTCAAGCTCACGTATTGGCAAATTGGTTATAAATCTTGATTCAAGACTTTACCATTTTCGAATCTTTTCTTTTATTCCTCATAATAATTGAGGTCAAAACCCCCGCTGCAACAATAACGCTAATTATTATCAGAATCATATCTTGTGGTACTGATGATTTAGATTCTGAGGAGATCGCTTGGACAAGTGAGTGATCAACAACAAATGAGATAGTCTGAGTGTGTTTGTTATCTAGCAGATCTCTTGCAACTATAGTAATATCATATGTCCCATCATCAAAATTTGTTGTGTTAAGTGAATGGGAAGTTATATCGTTCAAGAATCTATCCTCAGGCAACACAATGGTAATTCCCCTAATCTCTGCCAAATTTGGATCATTTACTTCAAAATCAATTTCTAACGAATGTGATACTTTGGTTCCATTTTTTGGTAATTTTACTAAGATTTCAGGCGGGGTATTATCTACTGAAAATGAAAATGTCTTTTCAGTTTCATATCCAAGTATATCACGTGCAAAAATTCGTAAATTATGCTCACCGTCAGATAACAATTCAGATTCTAGAACATTAATCTCAACTTGTTTGTCGTCAAGATAATATTTTACAAATTCAAGATTTTTCTCAACAATCTCAGGTTTGATTTTAAAGCTACGATCAATGAGTTCGGGCATCGTAAAAATTATCTCTGGAGGCATATTATCCGGTATTATTGTAGTGAATTGTGCGGCAAGAGAAATAGATTCTGTTGTCTCCTCTCCTCCAAATAAAGTGGAATGAACTAACAATGTGTATGTTCCAGTCTGGTTTACTGGAGCATATAGTACAGTTGATGTCTTGTCTTTATTTTTTAAAGGAAAGAAAGCACCACCTTGACTAAAGCTGGAAGTGCCTAGCCAGTCACCAGTAGGCCAACCCCAGAAATGCCCAAAAACTCCAGGGGGATGATTTGTCTGGATAATTTTCCCTTTTGGATCCATCATAAAGACAGAGAAATTTGTGTTCTCATTTTCCCATGAAAAATCTATTGTAGCAGCATTAATTGTGGGATCTTGTATATCAAAATAATACTGTCTCCAGTCACCAGCCATATACCTACTAGTCATATCAAAGGCGCCCTTAACGTATCCATTACCGAACAAAACATCATTTTGTGAACCCATAATTACAATTGGTTTTGTATCTTTAGTAACTTCTTTGAGTACAACATAAGATACAGGAGATTGAACAGTGTGATGTTCACCCTCAAAATTTACAAATCCTTGATACACGCCAGTCTGCCTATCAGCAGGAACTGAAATTGAAGCTGATATTTTTGTAGAGTTGTTTGGCGGTATGGTAACTTTGTTGGTATCAGTAACTACATCGGTCCACAAGTCATCTGCATAATAACTTGTAATCAGAGTGTAATCTATGGATGTAGTGTTTTGGTTAATATTTCCAGTCCAGAAAGAATATCTTGATGGTACTGGATAGATTCCAATAACTGGCTCGTTTTCAAATTTTTCTGCTGGATTAGTTATGCGTATCTCCTGAACCGTTCCCCATGAACCTCCTCTGTTAACTAAGGAAAGCTCATCACTTGAAATTTTGGTATTATTGTTTGCATCTTTCCAGTCGTAAATATACAATGACGCAATTTTCAGGTCATCGGCATACCTGGTATCTGTTTTATTCATAAAAATGTCAAAATCAAAGTTAAGATCGAGTAACATCAAAGAAGCATCAGGATGAATTATGCTATTTGGATTAGAAGCTGTATGTTCTGCCGGTAAATTACCTAGTTTGATGTAATTTGGTCTGTATACATCCTCATCATTCAAGATTGGATCTTGCAGGTGGGGTTCAGTGGTTCCACTCATTTCTAACCTTTCAATTAATTTTAGAGTTACTGGCTTTATTGTAACATCAAGTGGTTTGTCTGTTGGATTTTCTATTGTAAATGTGGTACTAGTTTTTTCATCAACTTTCAGTCTTCCACCAAACCAACTTGTATTGGGAAATGTTTTATCAGAGGTATCAAGTTTATCAATTCCTACCAGCTCAGAATCAAATGAGGATAAAGGGACATCAATTACTTTGTTTATGTTTGAAAATGTAGCATTGTTATGGACAATAAATTTTCCAGCATGCCCATATACAGATCTTACCGCATCATGTGCATTTACTAGTCCAGCTCCCTGCGTTAATGCGTCATTGTTTAAATTACTTGCACTGGACATGAGAATGCTTTTGATTTTAAATGGGTCGTAATTCATTTCTCTTTCATTCAAACTTTCAATAACAAGTGCTGCACTACCTGCAGCAATTGGCGCAGACATGCTGGTTCCACCAAAAAGACCGAATGATTCCATCTCTTCGTTGGGTATTTTAGTAATCACTCCCGGAACAAAGCCATAGGCTCCTATACTCATTAAATCTGGCTTCGGATCACCTATTACTCCTGGACCTCTGCTTGAAAAATCAACAACTTGGTTAGAATGCATGGTAGTATTACCAAACCTAGGTTGATCTTTGAATGGACCATATCCAACAAAATCATTATTGGTTACAGCACCAACTGAAATGCCAAATGATGAAATTCCCGGCATGCCAATAGTTCCATAGCCGTGTCCCGAATTTCCAGCACTTGATACTATGGTTATACCAGTGTAATTTTGATGAAGTGATTGAGGAGTTACTAGTGTATTAAGAATGTGTGATGAAAGATCCAAACCAGGAGCGTACTCTAGTGAGGGAAAACGAGATATGCCCCAACTGTTAGAAATAATATCCGCTTTAGGTTCTCCTGTGTATATCCACTTGTTTTCTACGTTTTCAAATCCACTAAGCCAAAGCCATGCATAAACAGCATCACCAATCCATAATGCCTTTACGGGGAGAATGTTTACCCCCGGTGCTATACCTTTTATCGTAAATTTCTTGGTGTCATTATAGATATCATACTCCATTATGCCTTTGGATGCAATAATTGATGAACTGGCTGTTCCGTGCCCATAATAATCAGCCATTATGCCAAAAAACATGCCCTCATTGTCAATTGCCGGCAACAATGTTCCATTAACGGCTATAATTTTATCATCAATCTCAGCTTTGGCTGAAAAAATGCCATTAATGTCAACAACTCTTGCTCCAACAGTACCTGCAGAGTAATCGTTGACGCCATCATCATCTGAATCATAGAGCAACAGTTCATTTCCACTTCCAATGGTTATTGGAGACTCGTCAGTAAAGTCAAAGTCAAAGTCAGGTTGTACGTTGATTATATTTGGTGCTGTAAAGTCGATCCAAGAAGTTGACAGATCAGGTGTTATCGTATCATACACTCCAGGTTCATTGGAGTCAGTTACTAAAACTGGTATAACTTGAAGTTTTCCAATATGAGCACTAAGAGCAAAGCCTAGGTGGTAAATACCACTTTTGGATGTTATGTAGTCCTTTCTGTCTTTGCCAATTTTATAATCTCCGTTTATTGTACCACTAAGAACAGGAGCCGTACCTTGAAATGGGTAAAAAGAATTATAGACGGAAATCTTTGTCTTGTTTCCTCCCTGTAATACATCTAAAAATACACCGTCTTTTGTCCAGTAAACTGTAGACGTAGCATTTTCTGGCAAAGTCATTTTCTTTGTGTAATTTTGTAAAAGTCCGTACTTGTCAACATTGGCATGAAATGTAGAATTTGTAATGACCAAACCCTGACCATCAGCATCAAACATAATTGGTCTGTAAAACTCGTCTCTAGCTAGAGAGTCAGTAATGTCTGGATTTGAAAAATCAACGCCAGTATCCACAACTGCAACAGTGACCCCCTTGCCCGTTATGTTATAAAGATCATGAACACGTTCCGATTCAGCAATATTGCTAAACTTGGAAATTTTGGTAATTGCATTTGTTGATAAATACTGTGAATGAAAATCTAACGGAATGTCCTCAATTACATTATATCCTTTTGATTTCAAGCTGGATGCTTGGTTTTCATTAAAAATACCTACTGAGAAAAATCCATGATCAGTATCAATTCCATGTGCAAGATTTTTTGTTGCTGTATATACATCGCTCAGAGAACCCTCGCCAAATACAAGATATCTTTTTTCTGCATATTCCAAATCTGGTATATCTAACGAAATGATATTCGACGACAGTTCCACGTCAAAATTTTGAAGTGGGGGGGCATCAAATCCCTCAGTAAATCCATAAGAGTTTTCTTGTAATAAAAAAATAATCAGAAAAAATCCAGCTAAAAATATTGCCGTTTTTGGCATGATACAAAACATCCTAGAGGATTATTTTAACTATCTTCTCCTAGCAAGAATTGTAATCTGTAAAGCAAGTATAACCGCTATAGCACCAACTATAGGAAACAAGAGTGAATTTATCTGCAATGACGCATCTTCTATGTTTGCAACCGCTGATGACATCGTAGATACACTGGTATCAATCTGCGTTACACTATCACGAATCTTGCTACTTGCATCTTCAAGGGTAGAGCCAAATCCATGTATGTCAGTTTGCAGTGTATCAAGTTCGCTAGAAGCAGTGGTCAACACTTCGTTTAGAGTTATTACTTGCCGAGACAGCCCAGCTATATCCTGTCCTAGTACAAGTGTTGCAGCAGAGCCATGTGACTGTGTTCCCTGAGAAAAAGCTACCATGTGAAAGATATAGGTGCCTTCAATTCCTGGAGTATATTCTACAAAGTATAATCCTTCATGGAGCATTTCAAGCGACCTAGTGAGACTCCTCACTTTTCCATCAGGTGTATGCAAGTGTGATGATGACAATACTTGGACAACCTCGCCGCTTACCATAAGACCGTCACTTGTGACCTGGACATAAACGCGGAATGGTTTGTGTGCAGCTGCAATTTCTGGAGCAAACACTTCTGTTTTGATGCTTCGTTCTATAGGCACCTGCTTAAGCTCAATTGATGCGGCAAACTTTACGTCAACTTTTTTGGATGTTCCAGATTGAGTTATTGCCTCTACAGTGTATGTTCCATAAGGAAAGCTGGTTGAGGACTCGGGCCAATTCATCAACAGCAGGTCAAATGATCCGTTCTGACTTACAATGATTTGTTCAAACTCTGCAATACCTCCATTTGGCGCAAATACACGTACAACCAGAGGTTCGTTGGGTGGTGCATTTCCATAAACAAGAAGTGGATGGACGGTAGTGTATATCTGCTGATTCGTAAATATTTCTAGCTCTTCCGCAAATACGCTAGGCAGACTAACTGTGATAAGTAAGGCAACAAAGAAAATAATTTGCAGTTTCAACTGTTTGATAGTGATTTATTCCTATAGATATTGTTTATGAACTTGTTTTCTATTTTATCAAGAAAAAAAAGAAAAAAAGGGGAAAATTAGATTTTTTCTAGTCTTATACTACGTCTATGGTTACTGAAGTTGTTGGTGATAGTGCGGTTGGATTGTCAACACTCTCCCATACAAACACTGTTGCAGTGTATGAACCGGAAGCTGCTGGTATCCATGACATTGCTGGACTTAATGATTGTCCTGCAGTCAAACTACCTGTAATCCAAGATAGTGAAACGGTTACACCGTCAGAATCCTGAACCTGTACTAAGTATGCAAATGACTGAGCTTTGCTCTGTCCATTGGCTACATCGGCTGCAATTTGTACTTGTTGATCAACTGATACCTCAGCTACAGAGTTGCCGAATGCGTCGACAACACGTGCGTTAGCAGCAGGTGCTCTTTCAAGTGGTGGGAATGCAGTTCCTACAGTAGCAGTGGCAGCAACGGTCAATGTGTCACCTGAACCGTACGGTGCGGGTAGTGTTGTATCCTCAAATTCTAATGTTACTGTATCTCCTTCAGATACTCGTAATATTGAACCTGATGATGCACTTGATGTTGAAACAAATAATGTTCCTTCGAATACTCCAGTGTGTTCGTCTGTCTCAGTTAGCGTTAGCTGTATACCACCAGAGTCAGAATCTGATGTCAGATCTACTGCCTTGGTGTTTATCACAAATGGATGCAAGTCCCAATCTGGGTCCACCATTCGTACAAGTGTTGATCCAGTTGCAGATATGCTACTATCGCCGAGGCTTACTTCTGCAATATTCCAAGAGGTAATTGCAGAACCAATTGATACTTCGCCGTTAGTATACTCGTATGATACAGTTACACCGTCAGCTCCTGCTGCTAGTGCTAATGTACCACTTGTAGGTCCGCTACAAGAGTTTGTTCCCTCTTGTGGGATTACAGCGAGGTCATTTGTATATCCAACGAGTCGTATTTCTCCAGTGAATACACCGGTGTCGTCACCGGATTCAGCTAGAGTGTACGTTGATGCTGGACATAGCTTACCAGCTCTAGATGATATCTGAACTGGTAGTGCTGAAGTTCCAATTGTTTCTGAGGCTGCAGAATCTTTGTTCCAATCAGGTGCGGTTACTGAGATGACTACAATGTCTGTCCAAGAATATACTGCCCTATCCAGTTCTACTATAGCACCGAAGTTTGAAGAGCTAGCGTAGGCTTCTATATCCTCCTGAGCGTCACCTGCAGAATTTTCTCCTGCGATGGTACGGTCAGAGTAGGTTAAAGTTACACTTTCGCCTGCTGCAACTGCTGTGCTAGCAACTGAAGATGGGAATGTACATGTTGATTGGAATACACCAGTATCAGAACCTGTCTCTGTCAATGAAGATGGTGAACAACCAAATTCACTGTTAGTCAAGAGTCGGCTTGATGATGCTGCTGAATCCCATTCTAGGAAGTCCATTGAGATTGTGTTTGTTGTACCCGAGTCAATGTTTAGATCTGGATCAGTAATAGTTACAACCATGTCAGCACCTAACACATAGGTATCCTTGTCAAACGACGCGGAACCATTTCTCATGTCAAATGTTGCAGAGTCGTATACCTCTAGTGATGAACCAGAAGCATCTGATGGATCAGTATACACTGCTTGAATCA
>Ga0208881_1000278_pt1 | contig 17660 bp, 18 predicted proteins | sample Knorr_S23_td_AAI_FD_185610 | JGI IMG/M metagenome (GOLD analysis project Ga0208881, IMG submission 185610) | Marine microbial communities from Southern Atlantic Ocean transect - Knorr_S23_td_AAIW_ad_876m_LV_B (SPAdes) (version 2) | ecosystem: Environmental > Aquatic > Marine > Oceanic | place... | reverse complement strand
ACTTTACTTAATTTACAACTTTACTGTTTTCATTTATTTCAATTAAGACATCATCACTTAGATTTTCATTAATTGTTATGTCAGGATGAAAAAGTATAATTAATCCAACTATTATTCCTAAAATATATTGTCCAAATAATTTAAATTTTGCCTTCAGCCCTTTCTTATTCTTTTTAAAAACTTTAATATAATCATCAGCTAAACCAATTATACACATCCAAATAGTAGTAAAGATTAAAATTTGGATATAGATATTATCTAAGCGCGACATCAATATTACAGGGATTAAAGTGCTAATTATTATAATTAAACCTCCCATTGTAGGTGTACCTTTCTTCTGATCTTCACCTTCTAAGCCAAGACTTCTAATATTCTCACCAATTTGATTTTTTCTTAAATACTTTATAATTTTTTTACCATAAATAATGGAAATACCTAGTGATAGTATAACTGATACTGAAGCTCTAAATGATAGGTATTGAAATAGTCCAGCCCCTGGTAACTGATATTGATTATCTAAAAAATCGAAAAGATAGTAAAGCATAATATTTATTCTTTAAAAATTTGTTTTGCTATTTTAAAATCATCAAAAGGAATCTTAGTTCCATTTAATTCTTGATAGTTCTCATGACCTTTTCCTGCTATTAGAACGATATCACCTGTCTTACAATATTTATATGCTCCTTCTATAGCTTTCTCTCTTTTAACTATTATATCAGTTTTTTTAGAATTAGTCGGTGAAACTCCTAATAAAATTTGATCTAATATTTCTATTGGATTTTCTGATCTTGGATTATCAGAAGTAAAAATTACATATGAACTTAATTCAGAAACTAGATTCCCTATTAATGATCTTTTTTTTGTGTCTCTATCTCCACCACATCCAACAACTGTAATTAATCTTTGATCTATGGTTCTAATTTTATTTATAGTTTTTAATACATTTTCTAATGCATCAGGTGTATGAGCATAATCTACTATTACAGTTATTTTATTCTTTGTAATAAATGACTGAAGTCTTCCTTGAACATTTTCTAATTCACTGATGGCCTTTAATAATGAAATAGTTTCTAATTCATATATTTTACCTAATGAATAAATGGCTAAAATATTATATGCATTAAACTCACCAATTAGTTTAGTCCATATTTCGTTATTATCAATATTTAAAAGCATTCCATCAAGCTGAAGCTCTAGAATAGTTGAATTAAAATCTGATTTAGTTTTAATTCCATATGTATGTTTTTTAGATTTTGAATTCTGAATAATGTATTTTGCATTTCTATCATCATTATTTATCAATGCAAAGGATTTATTTGATAAAGAATCAAAGATTTTTTTCTTAGTGTTTCTATAATTAGCAAAGGATTTATGGTAATCTATATGATCATGTGTTAAGTTTGTAAAAATTACTCCTTTAAAAAATAAACTTTCAGTCCTCTTTTGATCAATTCCATGAGATGATACTTCCATGAAACATATCTTGATATTGGATTTTATCATTTCAGATAAATGATAATTAATTGATATTGGATCAGGAGTTGTATTAGTTGAATTTATCTTTTTGTCATTATATCTAATGTTTATTGTAGAAATCAATCCTGCATCAATTGAAAATTGATTAAATAAATTATATAGTAATGAGGAAATTGTAGTTTTTCCATTAGTTCCTGTAATACCAATTAAATCAATTTTAGATGATGGGTTATCATAAAAATTTGATGAGACTATAGATAAAGCAGATTTCGAACATTTAACCTTAACAAAAACTGATTTAAAGTTTTCAAAATCTTTAGGAAGTTTTTCACATACAATAGATGTGGCTCCATTATTAATTGCTTCATTAATAAAATTATGACCATCATTATTATAACCATTAATTGCTACAAATAAACCATCCTTTTTAACTTTTTTTGAATTGAAACATATATCTTTTACTATTACAGTGGTATCTCCGTATATAGCATCAACTGTAACCTTAAATAATATTTCTTTTAAATTTTTCAAAATAAATTATCTATATCTTTTTTATTTATCTCAACAATAGTTGGCGATAAACTTTGAATTTTTTGAGCTATTCTTTTAAAAACTGGAGCAGCTACAGTCCCACCATAATATCCTTTAGACTTTTTTGGCTCATGTATTACAACTATACCAGTATATTTAGGATTATCTGATGGAAAATACCCAACAAAACTTGCTATGTATTGTACATTAGCTGACTTATCTCCTTTCTTATCATAACCAGTTTGTGATGTTCCCGTTTTACCAGCAATTTTTATATAATCATCATTAATTCTATTTGCTGTTCCCCATGGTTTTTGTACAATATTCTCAAGCATTTGTTTTACTATGTCTAAATTTTTCTTTGAGCAAATTGAAGGCATAATTATTTCTTTATTAATTTCGTGAATCGGCTTGTTCCCTATTGAGCTAATTTTATTTGCAAATTTTGGTTTTACCATTTCGCCATTATTTGCTACGGCATTATAAAAAGTTAGAATTTGAAGTGGTGTTAAGCTTACACCATATCCATAAGCCATCCAGGGGAGAGTTGTGTTAACCCAATCTTCATCTGTGGGGTAAGGTATTCTTGGGTTTGGCTCGCCTCCAATAGGAGTATTTATTTTATTATTTAATTTCATATTATAGAGTCTATTTACAAATCTTTCAGGGTTTGACTTATAATTTTCATGAACCATTCTAACCATACCAGTATTTGAAGAAACTTCAAAAGCTTTAGCTATAGTTATTTTTCCATATCCCTTATTATTTGAATCTATAATTTCTCTTCCATATATCTTATAGATTCCATTTTTTGTGTCAATACTATCAGTATGTTTTACAATCCCATCTTCAAGTGCTGCAATTAGAGTCATTAATTTAAAAGTGGAGCCTGGTTCATACTTTTCTCCAATTGCATAATTTAATCTCTCATAATAATTTCCTTCTGAGTTTATTCCGAGATTGGAAATTCCCAAAATATTTCCAGTGTTTGTTTCCATAATTATTGCTGTACCATGATCAGCTTCAAATTTTTCCAGCTGCATTAACAATTCATTATGGGTGAATTCTTGAATTTTAAGATCTATAGTTGTATGAAGATCATATCCTTCTTTTGGCTCAATTTCATATTCAGTTTTTAAAGGTTTCCACTGCCCATTTGCAATTTTTTGCATTCTTCTTACACCATTCTTACCGCCTAGATATTGACTATAAGCTTGTTCTAGTCCAACTTCTTTAATTCCCTTTTTAAAAGAACCAATTGTTCTTTCAGGTATTTTACCTAAGTGACTTTTTCTTAAGTGATTTTCCTTAATTATCAGTCCTCCTCTATACATGCCAAGGTTAAACATTGGAAAAGTCTTTAAAGCATTTAATTGATTGATATCTAAATCTTTGGCTATTAATAAATATCTATTATTATTCTTTCGAGCATTATTCATAATATCTGTAAAGTAGTCAGTACTTTCAGATAATAACTTAGATAACTCTTGAGCGAGTTTAACTTTATTACTTTGGAATATTTTCTCAGATGCAACTTGTGAATCCCATCTTATTTCAAACTTTGAAACTGTAGATACTATAAGATCTCCATCAGATGAATATATATTACCTCTTGTTGATTCTACCTCAACATTTTTTATTGTCTCAAGTAATGCAGAATCAAAATTTTGTATATAGAATATTTTTGAAATTAAAAAGGCAGAGAATAGTAAGAAGAAAAAGAATATGAAATTCATCCTGTTTACTATTTTACTCTTACTCTTACCTCTATCCATAATTAATTTTTTACAATAATTTTAATAGGTGGATATTTTGAAGGAACTAATCCTTTTTCGCTCAATCTTTTTGTTACTTTAGATTCCATTTTTATATTCATCAAAGAAATTCTAGTTGAGACAAACTCATTGTTTAGAATATTTATTTCTTTCTTTAACGCTGCTGCTTTAAAAATTTTTCTATCTGTACTGTGGCCACTATATATAGTTATTAAAGCTAGGAGAGATAAATAAACAATCATCTTCCAGTTTTGAATTGAATCCTTTTTTACTAAAAAATCTATATTTATAAATGACAAAAAACTTTTCATATTTTTTCAGCTACTCTTAGTTTTGCACTTCTAGATCTATTATTTGACTCAACCTCTTCTTTATCTGGGCTAATCAACTTTCCAATCTTTTTAAAGATTAAATCTTTATTACCATAAATGTCAGAAATTGCATCACTCTCAAATGTTCCGTTTTGTATAAACCTTTTAACTAATCTGTCTTCTAATGAGTGATACGATATGCATACTAATCTTCCTCCCTTTTTTAAAATTTTTGAAGATTGAACTAAAAGTGATTTTATAATATTTATTTCATCATTAACTTCAATTCTTATAGCTTGAAATACTTTAGCTAAAAATTTATTTTCTTCTGAACTTATAGATAAAGGCTCTAGAATTCTCTTCAGATCTCCTGATGTATTTATTTTATTATTTTTTCTCTCTGAAACTATTAGATCAACAATTCTCCTATAGTTTCTCAACTCACCATAATTTTGAAAAATATTTTCTAGTTTTTCTCTATCATACTTATTAATTATAAATTGCGCATCCATCTTTTTCGACTGGTCCATTCTCATATCAAGCTTAGAATCAAATCTTATTGAGAAACCTCTGGTCTTTGTGTCAATTTGATAGGAAGAAATTCCAAAATCAGCAAGCAATCCATCTACCTGACTTATCTGCAGATAATTAAGATGATTATTTAGAAATTTAAAATTTGATTCTATTAGTTTTAATCTATTGTCTTCAATTTTATTTTTATGAGCATCCCTGTCTTGATCAAAAGCAATTAATCTTCCTTTTGGTCCAAGTTTTTGTAGTATAACTTTTGAATGACCTCCTCCTCCATATGTAACATCAACATAAGTTCCGTCAGGTATAATTTTTAGACCTTTAACAGATTCATTAAGTAAAACAGGATTATGATACATCTTCATCATTATTTGAACCCATGACTTCTTCTGCTAAATCACCAAAATCTGTTTTTGCATCATTAATTGCTTTTTCATAAAGCACTTTATCCCATATTTCTAGTATATTAACAGCAGAAGAAACTACTATATTTTGTGAAATCTGTGCATGGATAATTAGGTCTTTGGGTATCAATATCCTACCTGAGACATCTATCTCGATAAACCTAACTCCAGCAGTAAACCTTCTAATAAAATCAATATTTTTCTTATTAAATCGATTTAATTTGTTTATTCTATTCATTAATCCCTCCCATTCAACAAGAGGGTATAACTCTAAACAATGATTAAACACAGCTCTTTTTAAAACAAATCCTTTATCCAATTTGCTAGATAATTGTTTTTTTAAAGCTGAAGGCAACATTATCCTCCCCTTGATATCAGCCTTACATTCATATGTACCAATAAAGTGTTGCATTAACTATAGAGTTTATCAAATATAAAATTAATTTACCACATTTTACCACATTTTACCACATTGTTAGTAATTTTTTTTAATCTTTTGCAACAATCTGTTTTACAGTATTTTACAAAGGTTTTAATAGAGCTAGTCCATTATCCATATATTTGCTTAATAAATAAGTAATTTATGGAGCATGAACTAATTGTAGAAAACGAATTTTCCTATATTGAAAGTGGAGAAGGCAGGCCAATAGTTATTCTTCATGGATTAATGGGAAAATTAAGCAACTTTAAGGGCGTTTATGAATATTTTCCAAAAAAGAATTATAAAGTAGTAATACCAGAACTTCCTATAGAAAAGGTTTCAATACTTAACACTAATGTTAAAACCTTTGCTAAATATGTATTTGATTTTGTCAAATTCAAAAAACTCAGTGATATTATTTTAGTTGGAAACTCACTTGGTGGACATGTAGCACTATTGTTTACCAGAGATTACCCAGAACTGGTTGAAGGGCTAGTGATTACAGGGAGTTCAGGTCTTTATGAGAGATCAATGATTGGTGATGGTTATCCAAAAAGAAGCAACTACGAATACATAAAATCAAAAACAGAAGAAGTATTTTATGATCCAGCCACAGCCACTAAAGAGTTAGTTGATGATATTTTTGAAACTGTTAACAATAGAGGAAAAGTAATCAAAGTACTTGCTTTAGCTAAAAGCGCTATAAGACATAATATGTCAGAAGATCTTCCAAAAATGAAAAATAAAACTGCAATCATATGGGGAAAGCAAGATTCAGTTACTCCTCCTAAAGTTGCTGAAGATTTTAATTCTTTACTCCCTAACTCTGAACTGTTTTGGATTGACAAATGTGGACACGCCCCTATGATGGAACTCCCTAATGAGTTCAATGAAGTTATGTTTAAGTGGTTAAAGAAAAATAAACTATAAGACATTATTAATATGAAAATTCATTCTTCTGAATTTTTTACTAGCAGTGCTAAAGTTTCAGAATGCCCAAATAATAAAATACCAGAGTTTGCTTTTATTGGCAGATCAAATATTGGAAAATCCTCTCTAATTAATGCGCTATGCAATAAGAAATCCATAGCAAAAACTTCATCAAAACCAGGTAAAACTTTATTAATAAATCATTTTATAATAAATAATTCATTTTTTATTGTTGACCTTCCAGGATATGGATTTGCAAAAGTTTCTAAAAAAGAAAAAGAGAAAATAAAGAATCTTCATGAAAATTATTTTAAAAATAGAAAACAATTATTCTCTGCTTTATTATTAATAGATATTAGACTAAAACCTCAGCAAATTGATTTGGAATTTATGAAATATTTAAATGAACTTTTTGTTCCTTTCATTTTAATTTTTACAAAATGTGACAAATTAAAAAAAAAAGAGATCGATGAGAAAATTAAAACATATTCTAAAGAAATAAAAAAAAATTGGGAAGTAAGTCCTCAAATTATTATCTCTTCTTCAAAAAACAAAAATGGCCTAGAGGATATATTAGAATTTATCGATAATTCCAACAAAGAATTTAAACTAAATTGAAGCTAAACTTTATCTAAATCAATTATTCTTTTGAATTCCTTGCAAAAATCATCAACTAAATTTGTTAAATTCTGATCACTTGTAGATTTTTGAACTGTATTTTTCATTGACATAAAAGTTTGAAAAATAAAATTTTTCATCTCTTCAACTGGCATATCCTTTACCCAAAGATCCATTTTTAAAGATTCTTTGTTATTGCTATCCCATAGTGATAACAGCATAGCTTTAGCTGGAAAATCCGATACACCCCCATCAGGAGCGGACCAAATAATTTTTTCTGGTATATTATTTTCATCAAGAGTTACATTGATTGTGACGTTAGTTTCTTTCATTTGATTTAATTATGCTGTAATTTTATACAAATTTAAAATTAAACATAATCTTTATGAAATTCCCTAATAAAGTAACTAATCATATTGTTAACTGGCTAGAAGATTATCTGAAAAAATCAAATATGGATGGTTTTGTAATTGGAGTATCTGGTGGAGTTGATTCAGCACTAACATCAACTTTATGTGCAAAAACAGGATACCCTGTTCAGTGTATAGAAATGCCCATTCATCAAAATAAAGAACAAATATCAAATTCATCTATTCAAATTAATTGGCTAGAGTCAAATTTTTCTAATGTAACATCTAATAAAGTTGATCTATCAAATATGTTTGATAAATTTTTAGATGTTATACCCAATACATCTAATGAACTAAAAGATCTTGGCCTTGCAAACACAAAGGCAAGATTAAGAATGTTAACCTTATATTATTTCTCAACAATTAACAGATTTTTAGTTGTAGGGACAGGTAATAAGGTGGAAGATTTTGGAATTGGATTTTTCACAAAATATGGAGACGGAGGAGTTGACATTAGTCCTACTGCTGATCTATTAAAGTCTGAAGTATGTCATTTAGCTGCTCATTTAAACCTTCCAAATGAAATCCTTTCTGCAACTCCAACTGATGGATTATGGGATGATGACAGAAATGATGAAGACCAAATTGGAGCAAACTATAAGGAAATAGAATGGGCAATGAATCAAAATTTAAATGAAATAAATCCTAGACTAAGCGATCGTGAAAAAGAAGTAAAAAACATATTTACAAGATTGAATTTAAAAAATAAACACAAAATGATTCCAATTCCTATTTGTAGTATTCCTAAAGATTTTTTATAAATTAGATTGTTAAAATAATTTCTATTGAAAAAGATAAATCTTATTGTTCTTGATACAAGCCCTATAATTCAAATTGGATTTAAAACTCTATTTAAAAATTCATCTAAATTCGAATTAATTCAAACTTATGATAGCGTATATGATTTTAAAGAATTTATTAAATCAAATAATATTGATATAGTGATTACTGAAATGGAATTAATTGATGGTAATGCTTTTGACATACTTAAATCTATTAAATTAATTAAAAGAGAAACTCCAGTTCTAATTTTTACTAATAAGTCTGAGAAGATTCATGCAATTAAAATATTAAAAAGTGGAGCAATTGGATACTTATCAAAAAAATCTAAAAAAAGAGAAATCAAAGAAACTCTTGAAAAAATAGCTCATAAAAACTTTAACTTTTTTGAAACTAATAGTTTTACAAGACTTAAGAATAATTTTAATGAGGATTATAATAAAATCAAAATGGACAGTCTGTCAAAAAGGGAGGTTCAAGTATTAAAACTATTTATTAAAGGAAAGAGAAATATTGACATATCTAACAAACTTAAGATAAATCAAAAAACTGTTAATACATATCAAGTTAGAATAATGAAAAAATTAGAAGTAAAATCAAAAGTTGAACTCTTTATGATGGGGAATAGTTATCTTAAACTACCCTATTAAGTTTTGATGACAATACTTTTTTTAACCTAGAATACCTCATCACCTCCTGTAAAAGCTCATCTTTATTTTTATCTATATTAATCTCTTGAAGTTTTTTAATTCTTTCATCGATCAAATATCTTCTCATATTCAATAATGTCTCATTGACAAGCTGACTTAATTCACTTCCAATTTTTTTGACATAAATATTTCTTTTTTCCCAATCATGAAGAGAATATTTTTCATCAAAAATTAATATGTCTGATGCGATTTTACTCAAATCACTATCTAATTCATTTACAAATTTTTCAAAAACAAATTTGTTTTGGTTATTATATAATTCTATTAATTTTTTATATATTTTTTGAAAAGGCGGATGAGCAAGCTCAATTTCATCTTGTTGTAGATCTAGAAATATTTTTTCAAAAACTTTTGATTTAATATTTTTTTTCTCCTCCTTAATATCTCCATTTTCAGAATGTGATAGGATAGTATCTTCATATGTTATTTCATTCTCCCCATATTTCAAAAGTATTGTAATTATTTGCTTTTCTAGCTCATAAAAATAATTGTGGGGCTTAATATTTTTTTCCTTCTTAACAATTGAGAGATCATTATTTTTACTAATCCTTCTATTCCTAGTTATCCTACTATTATTTTTTTCTGTACTATTTAATGAGTTAAAAAGTGTACTTTCATCAATATCAATAATTTGAGAACATTTTTTTATATAGACTTCCTGCTTTAACCTATCCGGAATCTTTGAAATTGACTTTATTACACTTTTTATAACATCAACTTTTTTATCTTCATCTTTTAAATCCTCATTGTAGAATGAAAGTTTAAATTCAATAAAGTCTTTTGAATTATTATTAATAAAATCAAGAGTTTTGTCCTTTTTATTATCCTTTACATAGCTGTCAGGATCTTCACCTTCAGGAAATGAGCATATTTTAACATTTAACCCTTTCTCCAAAATCATATCTGTACTTCTCAGCGCAGCATTAACTCCTGCAGTATCTCCATCAAATAGAAGAACAATGTTAGATGTCAATCGTGATATAAGTGTTATCTGATCTTCAGTTAATGATGTTCCTGATGAGGCTAATACGTTTTTGATTCCATTTTCATGAAATTGCAAAACATCCATATACCCTTCTACTAAAATACATAGATCATCTTTAACAATAGATTGTCTTGATTCATAAATTCCATATAAAATTTTACTTTTATTATAAATTTCACTTTCTGGAGAATTAATATATTTTGCAGTTTTTTTTGAAGATATAGTTGTTCTACCTCCAAATCCTAAGACTCTTCCAGACAAACTCTTTATCGGAAATATAACCCTGTCTCTGAACCTATCTATTACTTTCTCCTCATTAAAAATAATTAAACCTGTTTTTTCTAGATAAGAATCTTTAAATCCTTTTGTTTTAGCTGATTGATAAAACGAAGATCTGTTAGGTAAACAAAAGCCTAAATCAAAATCATCTATAATTTTCTTTGAAAGACCTCTATTCATTAGATATTCTAATGAATCTGAAACTTCTTTATTTAGATTTTCCTTAAAAGATGAGACAGCAAATTTATTGATTATGAAAAGGCTTTCTATTTCATTTTTCTTTTCAATATTTTCAGGAAAATTATTAGTTTCTACAATTTCGATATTATATTTATTCGCTATATACTTTATCGATTCAGGATAATTGAAATGTTCATGCTCCATAAGAAAAGCAATTACATTACCACCCTTTCCACTACTAAAATCTTTCCATATTTGTTTGGCAGGAGAAACAATAAAACTAGGTGTTTTCTCATTAGTAAAAGGACTTAACCCTTTATAGTTTGCTCCAGATTTTTTCAGAACAACAAAATCTGCTATAACTTCTTCGACTCTAGCTAATTCAAAAACCTTATCAATTGTTTCTTTACTTATCAAGTTTGCTAATTTTTATTTCAATATAGTAAATTAAAATTTTCTATTTATCAAATATTCTAACATTAACTTTAGTGATTCTCTAGACTTATTCTTTGGGAAATTGTTAATAATTAATAAATTTTTTTCTTTTAAATCTAACATTTTGTCAGAAGCATATTTAAAACCTCCATTTTGCTCTATAATTGAGTATATTTTGTTTTTATTCTTATTTAGTTTTCTTTTGTTTTTATAAGATTCTATAATAAATTTTTTATCTGAAGTGTTAACTTTATTTAATGTATAAATTAGAGGTAATGTAATTTTTTGATTTTTTATATCTATTGCTGTTGGCTTACCTATTCTCTTATAACTATAATCGAAAAGGTCATCTTTAAGCTGAAATATTAAGCCTAAATTCTGACCAAATTCCTCAACCTTATTAAGATTTTTTAAACCAGTTGAGGCTGAGCCTAGTTTACAACAGGCTGAAAAAAGAGATGCAGTTTTTTTTAAGGTCAATTCAAAATACTCATCTTCTGTAATATTAATATTTCTTGATTTTTGAATTTGAAGTAATTCTCCTTCACTCATTTCTTTAACTGCTATAGAAATTATTTTTAACAAGTCAAAATCTTCATTGTCAATACATAATAATAAAGATTTGGAAAGAAGATAATCACCAACTAAAACAGAAATTTTATTATTCCATAATACATTTAAAGATAAAAAACCTCTTCTTAATGAGCTGTCATCTACTATATCATCATGAATTAAAGTTGCTGAGTGGATTAATTCTGAAATAATAGCGCTCCGGTATGATTTTTCAGTCAAATTCTCACTGGAATACATCTTAGCAAATAAAAGAACTAATATTGGCCTAACCTGTTTACCTTTTCTATTTATCATGAATTTTAATATGACATTTAGAATAAGGATACCTGAGTTAACCGAGTTTTTAAACTCAGTTTCAAAGATCTCAAATTCTTTTGCAATTGGCTCTTTAATTTTCTCGATAATCTTCAAAACATTTATTTTTAGATTATCATCATTGCATCACCATATGAGAAAAAGTTATATTTTTTCTTTATTGCTTCTTTATAAGCTTTCATAATTATATCAACACCTCCAAATGCTGAAACCATCATTAATAAGGTTGATTTTGGCATGTGAAAATTTGTTATCATTGAATTTGCTAATGAGAAATCATAAGGTGGGTAAATAAATTTATGTGTCCATCCATTATAATCATTTAAAGTTCCAATAGATGAAACTGAACTTTCAAGACCTCTCATAACAGTAGTTCCAACAGCACAAATTCTTTTTTTATTTTTCAAGGCATTATTGATAATGTTTACCGTATCCTTAGAAATTATTAATTCTTCTGAATCCATTTTATGCTTTGAAAGATCCTCAACATCAACTGGACTAAACGTTCCAAGCCCAATATGAAGAGTGATCTCTGGTAAATGAACTCCTTTAATTTCAAGTTTTTTCAAAAGATGTTTTGAAAAATGAAGTCCAGCAGTTGGGGCAGCTACAGCTCCTTCATGTTTTGCGTAAATTGTTTGAAATCTATTTTTATCTTCTTTTTCAACTGGTCTATCAATATACTTTGGAAGTGGTGTTTCTCCAAGTTCATCTAATTTAGCCCTGAATTCATCATATGGACCATCATAAAGAAATCTTAAAGTTCTTCCTCTTGATGTTGTGTTATCAATCACTTCAGCAACTAAACTTTCATCTTCTCCAAAATATAACTTGTTACCTATTCTTATTTTTCTTGCAGGATCTACCAACACATCCCATAGTCTCTGCTCATCATTCAACTCCCTCAAAAGAAACACTTCAATTCTTGCCCCTGTTTTTTCCTTATTTCCAAATAGTCTTGCAGGAAAAACTTTAGTATTATTAAGGGCAATAACATCCCCTTCTTCAAAAAAATCAACTATATCCTTAAAGATTAAATGTTTTATTGACTGATCAGATCTATCTACTAGCATTAGCTTACACTCATCTCTTTCTGGTGTTGGATGTTTAGCTAATCTTGTCTTTGGTAAATTATATTCAAAGTGTGATAATTTCATAAAGCATGTTTTAAGTTCGCAAATATAACCTCATGACATAGGGAATGTCAAGCAAAAGTTAATTTATTTTAATTTATTTCAAAACCAAGTGTCTTTAAGTTTTTCCAAAAACTTGGAAAAGATTTTGAGACAACATTGGGAGATTCAATTGAAATGTCAATAATAACAGCTAAAGTTGCAAATGATAAAGCCATTCTATGATCTTTATAAGTGCTTATTTTAATATTTTTATTTAATTGTTGATCTCCTTTAAAATATATTGAATTATTAGAAGTCTTTACTTGATTAGCACCAAGTTTATTAAATTCTTTCTTTAGAGCTTCAAGCCTATCAGTTTCCTTTATTTTCAATGTACGTAATCCAGTAAGCTCACATTCTATTCCAAGACCTAAACAACTAACTGCAATTGTCTGAGCAAGATCTGGAATGTCTGATAAATCTAATTTTACTTTTTTTGGCAAATCAACATTTTTATTTTTTTTAATTATTATATAATCTTCCATATATATAGTATCAACTCCAAGTTTTTTATATATTTTCGACACAATAGAATCCCCCTGAATACTATCTCTATTAAAACTTTTTAAAGTAATTTCAGCATCATGAGAAAAGGCTGCAATGCTATAGAAATAGGAAGCTGAACTCCAATCAGATTCAACTATAATAGTTTTTTCTGAAGATTTATTTATATCTGATACTTGAATATAATTTTGATCAACTGTAACATTATACCCAATTTTTTGAATTAATTCCTTAGTCATCAATATATATGGTTTAGAAGTAATTATACCCTCTAGCTTTAATTTAATTCCATTTTCTATTATTAATCCCAACATCATCAAAGAGGAAACATACTGAGAGCTAATATCAGCTGGCAGAGATACCTCATTCTTTAAAATTTTTTTTCCGATAATTTTCAATGGAGGATATCCATCTTTATTCTTATATTCTATATTAGCTCCTAAATCTCTTAAAGCATTAACTAGGACTCTAATAGGTCTTGACTTCATTCTATCAGATCCTGTTAGAATAACTTCCGAATTTGGTTTAGAAACAAAATATGATAATAGAAATCTCATTGCAGTTCCAGCATGATGTATATCAATAATTTCATCATTGCTAATTAAGGCATCAATTAATATTTTTGTATCATCTGATTCAGAAAGATTTTCAATTTTAAAATCATATGTATACGCTCTTAGGATAAGTAGTCTATTAGATTCACTCTTAGACCCACCTATCTCTATTGAACCCTTTATATTATTGTTTTTTGTTGAAAGGTGATATATCATTAACTCTTTAATTTTTTATTTGATAGGTGTCTTTTATTATCTCTTCTAGTTTTATTATTTAAATTCTGATAAAAAGACTTTTCTAGATCAATCCCTGTTTGGTTTGCTAAACAAATAAGAACAAATAATACATCTGAAAGTTCATCACCTAAATTCTTTAATTCTTTATCCTTTTTCAAACTTTGCTCACCATATTCTCTCGAGATAATTCTAGCAACTTCTCCAACCTCTTCAGTTAATAAAGCCATATTTGTTAATTCATTAAAATATCTTACACCATATTTGGTTATCCAATTATCAACTTCTTTTTGTGCATTTTTAATATCCATAATTTTATTTTTAATTTAATATTTTCCATAAACCTTCCTTTAGATTTTTTATACCATTCATGTTTATTGATGAACCTATAAAATATGGAATTTCTTTAAACTGGTACTTAATTATAATTTCTAATTCTAATAATAGTTCCTGATCCATAAGATCTGATTTACTAAAAAAAACAGCAAAATCTTTATCTATTAATTCAGGATTATATTTTTTTAACTCATTATTTAATATATCAAATTCTTTTTTTAGATCTTTTGTGTCAACAGGGATAACATAAAGTAAAATTGAATTTCTTTCTATATGCCTAAGAAAATAGTGTCCTAAACCTTTCCCTTCTGAAGCCCCCTCAATAATTCCAGGAATATCAGCCATAACAAATGATCTATAATCGGACATTGATACTATACCTAGATTAGGTTTTAAAGTAGTAAATTCATAATTAGCAATTTTTGGTTTTGCTGAAGATAAAACTGATAGAAGTGTAGATTTTCCAGCATTTGGAAAACCAACTAAACCAACATCAGCTAGAACTTTTAGCTCAAGAACAAGATTCATTTCTTTTCCAGAAATTCCTTTTTGTGAATATCTAGGAGTTTGATTAGTTGATGATTTAAAATGAAAGTTTCCTCTTCCTCCTAAACCTCCCTCAAGTATAATTAATTCAGTATTATCTTTATTTATCTCTTCAATAACTTCATTTGAAATACTGTCTTTGATAATAGTCCCATATGGCACTTCAACAATAACATCTTTACCTTGTGAACCTGACTTTCTTGATCCACTTCCATCACCTCCATCTCCAGCCTTAAAATGCCTTTTGAATTTAAAAGTAAAAAGTGTCCATAATTGAGGATTTGCTCTAATAATAACATGACCTCCTCTTCCTCCATCACCACCATCAGGACCGCCTTTTGGTATATATTTTTCTCTTCTTAGGTGAGTAGAGCCTTTTCCTCCAGAACCTGATTTAACATTTATCTTAACATAATCAACAAAGTTATCTACAATCATAGGAGGTTAAAACTATCAATTAAATCAAAAAGTCTCTTAGTAATTTCATCAACAGAACCATGACCGTTTACTGGGAAAAATTTGTTTTGATCTTTATAATATTTAATAAGAGTTGATGTTTTCTTATTATATTCATTAAATCTGTTTTTAATTTTTTCAATATCTTGATCGTCTAACCTATTACTAGTTTTACCTCTATCAATAATTCTAGAAATTAACTCTTTTTCATCTACCTCTAATGCTATTGTTGCATTAATTTGCATGTTAATTGAGTGAAGATATTTATCAAGAGTGTCAGCCTGATCAATGGTTCTAGGAAAACCATCAAATAAAAATCCTCTAGATTTTGAGTTGTCTTTAATCTCATTTTCTAACATCTTTATAGTAACTTCATCTGGAACTAGACCTCCTTTATCCATATATGATTTAGCCAGGAGTCCAAGCTTGGTATTCTGAGATATATTCTTTCTAAATAAATCTCCTGTTGAGATATGATAAAGCTCATACTTTTCACTTAAATGTTTAGCCTGTGTTCCCTTTCCTGAACCTGGTTTACCAAAAAGAACGAAATTTTTCATAATGACAAAGATATTTAAAATGTTTTGGATTCTTTATTTACTTTAAACTAATGCTTATTTTTGCACAAAGAAAATCAAATGTTCTCAAGCAATAAGATAATTGGAATACTTGGTGGTGGTCAGCTTGGAAAAATGACTCTTGAAGTATCCAATAAATGGGGTATTAAAATATATATTTTAGATCCTGATGAAAATTGCCCATCAAAGTCTTTATGCAATAAATTTTTTCAAGGAGACTTAATGGATTTTAATACCGTATACAATTTTGGTAAAGAAGTTGACATAATAACAATTGAAATAGAGAATATTAATGTTGAAGCATTAGAACAGCTTAAAAAGGAAAATAAAATTGTTTATCCTCAACCACAAGTTCTAAAGATAGTTCAAGATAAATCTCTTCAAAAAGAGTTTTACTTCAATAACAATATACCTTCAACACCATTTAAAATTTTTAATTCAAAAGATGAAATCAAAAAGTTTCTATCTAAAGAGGGCAGATCATATCCTTTTATATGGAAATCATCTAAAATGGGTTATGATGGATATGGAGTGAAAGTGATCGATAATAACAATTCTATTGAAGACATTCCTGATAAACACTGTATAATAGAAGATAAAGCTGAGATTAAAAAAGAGTTATCTGTTATGGTTGTATCAAGACCATCTGGAGAACTAATTAATTATCCAGTTGTTGAAATGGAATTTAATACTAAAACTAATCAAATCGAATATATAATTTCTCCTGCTAGAATTAGTCAAGAAATAAAAGAAAAAGCTGAAAACCTAGCATTACGCGTCTGTAAGTCATTTGGAAATATAGGACTACTAGCTGTTGAAATGTTTTTAACCATTGATGGTGATCTATTAGTCAATGAAGTAGCTCCAAGACCTCATAATAGCTATCATTTTTCTATCGAGGGTTCTGAAACAAGTCAATTTGAACAACTAATTAGGTCTATTTTAGATTTACCAATAGGAAACACCAATATGACAGATAAGTCTGTGATGGTTAATCTAGTTGGAGAACCTGATACAAAAGGACCTGTTGTTTATAAAAATATGGATCAAATAATTGGAATAAAAGGGGTTAATCCTCATATTTATGAAAAAAAAGAAACAAGGCCTAATAGAAAGATGGGGCATATTACAGTAATTAATTCCGATATTGAAACTGCAATAAAAATAGCTAAAGAAATTAAACAAACTGTTAGAGTAACATCAACTTAATAAATTAAATAGAATGGGAAAAATAGCAATCATAATGGGAAGTAAATCAGATTTCAAAGTAATGAATGAAGCAATTAAAATTTTAAAATCATTTAAAATACCTGTTGAATACGATATTGTTTCTGCCCATAGAACTCCTAAAAAAATGGTTGATTATGCTATAAATGCTGAAAAAAAAGGAATTAAAGTAATTATTGCTGGCGCTGGAGGATCAGCACATCTTCCTGGAATGGTAGCTTCTCTAACAAGTATTCCAGTAATAGGGGTTCCAATAAAGTCAAGAAATTCAATTGATGGTTGGGATTCTATATTATCAATACTTCAAATGCCCGGCGGTGTACCTGTTGCAACTGTTGCTCTTAATGGAGCCAAAAATGCAGGAATTCTAGCTGCTCAAATTATTG
>Ga0208881_1000274_pt1 | contig 17793 bp, 13 predicted proteins | sample Knorr_S23_td_AAI_FD_185610 | JGI IMG/M metagenome (GOLD analysis project Ga0208881, IMG submission 185610) | Marine microbial communities from Southern Atlantic Ocean transect - Knorr_S23_td_AAIW_ad_876m_LV_B (SPAdes) (version 2) | ecosystem: Environmental > Aquatic > Marine > Oceanic | place... | reverse complement strand
AGATCCCCTTGAATGGATTGAGAATTACCAAAATCAATTTAATGTTCCAAAACTAGATAATTTACCCGACTTTAATGGCGGCCTAGTGGGATATTTTGGCTATGAAATTATTCGTTATATTGAACCAAGATTAGACAACATTAACAAAATAGACGAGTTAAATGTTGCTGATATCCTATTGATGGTATCAAATGATCTATTGGTTGTCGACAACTTATCCAGTAAAGTCCACATCATTACCCACATCAATCCTGATGAAATCACTTACGAAGATGCGCTATCAAAACTTGATCTGATTGAAGATAATATAAAGAAATCATTCCAGCATGTGCCAAGCCCTCATGCGGGAATTCAGACTGGTGATTTTGTCTCAAGTTTTGGTAAAAATAATTTTATGAAAACGGTTGAAGATATTCAGCGATATATTATTTCTGGAGATGTTATGCAAGTAGTTCCATCTCAACGCTTAAGTTGTCCATTCAAGGCTAAACCAATAGATCTATATCGGCAACTAAGGATACTTAATCCCTCTCCCTATATGTATTTCTTAGATTTGGATGATTTTACTATCGTTGGTTCATCTCCAGAAATCTTAACTCGCGTTGATAATAATAATATAGCGACTGTTAGACCGTTAGCAGGAACCCGTTCGAGAGGTAAAACGACTGATGAAGATCAAAAACTAGAACAGGATCTGTTGTCAGATGAAAAAGAAATTGCAGAGCATTTAATGTTAATTGACCTAGGTCGTAATGATTTAGGTCGGATCGCCAAAACAGGTAGCGTCAATCTCACTGATAAAATGTTTATTGAAAGATATTCTCATGTGATGCACATTGTTTCGAATGTGGAATGTGAGTTAAAAGAAGGGATGAGCTCCATTGACGTATTAAGGGCAACTTTTCCAGCAGGCACTTTGAGTGGTGCACCTAAAGTGAGAGCAATGGAGATTATTGATGAAGTAGAATCCTTGAAAAGAAACATATATTCTGGTGCCATTGGTAACCTTTCTTGGCATGGTGGGATGGACTTGGCAATCGCCATTAGAACAGCAGTAATTAAAGATGAAGTTCTCTATGTTCAGGCTGGTGCAGGAATAGTTTATGATTCGGTGCCAGAATTAGAATGGCAGGAAACCATGGATAAAGCACAAGCCTTAATTAAAGCTGCAATAAATATATAAATATTACTGGCATTAAATCTTTTATTCTTATTAATTTTTCATTGCTCTAGATTAAAAGCTATTAATTAAGTAAATCCTCAAAGACAGTGATAATTTTGTTTGTAAAATGAAATCTATATTTGTCATATTTTTATTACCTTAAATGTCCTCATCAAGTTTTGTTCATCTTCAATGTCAAAGCGAGTATTCAGTTAAGAATAGCTTGATTCGTGTGCCAAAACTTATTGAAAGTGTTCAACTAAGCGGCATGGATAGTGTGGCTTTGACAGATGATATGAGTTTGTTTTCAGCAGTGAAATTCTATCAAAAAGCCATTGATTCTGGCGTTAAACCTATTATTGGGGCTAAAGTAGTTGTAGATTTTAGTTTAGGTCAATATGATGTGATTTTGTTATGTCAAAATAATGAAGGCTATTTAAACCTCTCTGAACTCATTTCAAAAGCTTATCTAAATGAACAGGGAATTGAGGGTGTCAGTGTCACAGAAGAACAACTTATAGAACACCAGAGTGGTTTGATTATGGTTGCAACTTCTGTAAGCTCTGACATCGCTCAATTACTCCTTGACAACGAGTCAAAGTTGGCAGAGAAAAAGGCTCTCAGTTGGAAATCTATTTTTTCTGACCGCTACTATATGTCTGTTCAGAGAACTGATAGAACTTCAGATGAGCAACTCCTTCATCTAACTATTGAACTTGGATTGCGATTAGATATTCCGATTGTAGCTACCAATGATGTTCAATTTTTAGATAAAAAAGAATATGAGGCACACGAAGCTAGAATCTGTATTGCTGAAGGTGGGCTTTTAGATGATGCTCGGCGATTAAAAAACTTTAGCGAGTCTCAGTACTTAAAAACTGCCAATGAAATGTCAGAGCTGTTTGCTGACTTTCCACAACTTTTAAACAATACTGTTGAGATATCAAAACGTTGTAATCTGCATTTTGAATTGTTTAAGAAAAATTATTTACCCATCTTTCCAACCCCAAAAGGTCAATCTATTTCTGAATTTTTTAAAGAAGAGTCAAAAAAAGGTCTTAATGAAAGACTTAAAGGTCTTTCTGTAGATGAAGATGTTTATATTGAAAGATTAAATTTTGAAGTATCTGTTATTTTGGAGATGGACTACTCTGGTTATTTTTTGATTGTTTCTGACTTTATCCGTTGGGCCAAAGAAAATGGTATTCCTGTTGGTCCAGGCAGGGGTTCTGGAGCTGGATCTTTAGTGGCTTGGGCACTTTCCATTACGAATGTCGATCCAATTGAACATGAGCTTTTGTTTGAACGTTTCTTAAATCCAGAGAGAGTCTCGATGCCGGATTTTGACATTGATTTCTGTGCGGATCGTCGAGATGAGGTAATTGCATATGTGGCCAGAAAGTATGGTTCGGAAAAAGTCTCACAGATTATTACCTATGGCACGATGGCAGCGAAAGGAGTGGTCAGAGATGTTGGAAGAGTATTGGGTCATCCTTACGGGTTCAGTGACACTATTTCAAAGTTGATACCCAATGAACTAAAAATGACTTTAAGTAAGGCTTTAAAAGACTCTTCAGAACTCAAGTCACGCTATGACTCAGAGGAAAGTGTTTCAACACTCATTGATCTTTCTCAAGATTTAGAGGGATTGATTAGAAATGTCGGTACTCATGCCGGTGGCGTAGTAATTGCACCTAGCAAGATTAGTGATTTTTGTCCAATTTATAAGGGCTCCGAGGAGTCTGATGTGGTTGTCTCTCAATTTGATAAAGACGACGTAGAGGCTGTTGGCTTAGTAAAATTTGATTTTCTGGGTTTGTCGAATTTAACTGTGATTGATAAAGCAATCAAAATAATTGCAAAAAAAGGTTTGAGTAAAAAACCAATAGACATAGATGGGCTGGCTTTAGACGACCCAGAGGTATATAAACTATTACAACGCTGCGATACTACAGGTGTCTTTCAACTAGAGTCTGACGGTATGCGCGGTTACTTGAAAAAACTACGAGCCGATTGCTTTGAAGATATTGTAGCGACGTTGGCCCTATATAGGCCAGGTCCATTAAATTCTGGAATGGTAGATGATTATATCCAGGTAAAACATGGTGCTAAAGTGAGATATCCTCACGAGATGCTTGAAGAAATTTTAAAACCAACCAATGGTGTCTTTCTTTATCAAGAACAAGTCATGAAGTCAGCCCAAGTGATGGCGGGTTATTCATTGGGTAGTGCAGATATATTAAGGCGCGCAATGGGAAAGAAAAAGGCCGAGGAGATGGAAGAGCAACGAGAAGTATTTGTAACAGGTGCCGGTAAAAAAGATATTAAGAAACAAAAGGCCAATGAAATATTTGATCTGATTGATAAGTTTTCAGGGTACGGTTTCAATAAGTCTCATTCTGTTGCCTATGCTTATGTTTCATATCAAACGGCATGGCTGAAGGCGCACTTTCCAGCACCCTTTATGGCAGCGGTTTTGTCTGGCATGATGGATGATACGGACCGTATTGCATTTACAGTAGGTGAGTCAAAGAAAAGTGGGCTTATCGTTGGTGCACCAAATATTTGTCAATCTGAGTATGAATTCAGTATTACTGACAACAAGACAATAATTTACGGCCTGGGAGCTATAAAAGGTGTGGGTGAATCATTAGTAAGAGCGGTAGTTCTAGAGCGTGAAAACAATGGAAGTTATAGTGATATTTTTGATTTTTGCTTACGCATAGAAAAGAAATACTTAAATCGAAGAGCCATTGCAGCTCTCATATATAGCGGTGCATTTGATGTTTTTGGTGTTAATAGAGAGACGTTGATAGCAACTTATCCTAGAGCTATCAAGCAGGCAGAACAGAGACAAAATGATTTTTCGAAAGGACAAGTGAGTCTGTTTTCTGAAGTTGAAAGTCATATTGAGTACGAAAAAAATTATATAAAAGGGGAATATTTACCTTTTAAGAAAATGTTGATGCTCGAAAAAAGTGTGATGGGCTATTACCTTGATCGACACCCTACTGATTGGTTCAAAGCTGATTTAAAGTCAATAGTTTGTACATTACCAAAAGATATTGTTTTTAGAAATAATCGCGAAGTACGTATTCTTGCGTTGATCTCGGAAGTTAATTATCGTCAAACCCAAAGAGGGCAGATGGCAGGTTTAATTATTGAGGATGGCGTTAAGAAAATTAATGCTGTACTTTTCACACAAGCAATTGAAACAAATAGGGATCAGCTCATTTTGGATGAGGTAGTGGTTATTAGTGGTAAAGTGAATAAAGATTTTAGAGACCAATGGCAGGTTGTGATTGATCGTATTGAGCTTGTTGAAAAGATCCAGGTGAAATATGCTAAGTATTTAAAGTTGTCGCTGAGTAAAAATAATAAACTCGAATATGAAGATATCTGTCGGTTATTGAAAAAGTTCCATGGTAAATGCCCGGTTATGATTGAATATCATTCTAATAATGCCTCTGGCAACATTCCACTTAAGTCAGAATATGATGTTTCTCTTCATAGAGATCTATTAGACGCTCTTGATAAAAATCTTGGACAAGGAAAATACAAAATTCAATATTAATAGTCGAAATAGACGCCATAGAATAAGTGATAAACTCAAGACAATCTAATAGTGTTTATCTAGTACCAAACTACCTTATTTTAGTACCAATATTCGTTCAATAATTTTTACTCTGATTTACAGAATTATTTAGATAATTAATAAATTTTAAAAATACATAAATAATTTTACATATTCCTCTGGAAAGCCCTATTTAATGGGAAAAACTCTAAAAGTTATCCGCTATTTGAAAACTAACTAATTTACTCAGTTATATTGAAATGTATTCTCAAAAAGACAAAATTATAAGTTATTGATTTATAGAGAAAAATTGGATATGATTATTTATTAACCAAAAACGTAGTAATTGTTATTCTGGTGCATGTTATTGGACAATAATAAGAGATATCACCAGAGTTTTCCACAGTTTTGTGAGTAAGTCTGTTAAGCCTTGATTTAACGCGACTTTAAGTGGCTAAAAGAATTCTTCCGTAATTTTTTTGACAATTTTTTCAGCAACAATTTGTTTACTGTTTTTATTGATTTTCTCAGACCCATTTCCTGTTATAAAGTAAACCTCATTGTCATCAGATTTAAGACCAATTTCGCTATTAGAAACATCATTCAAAATAATTGCATCGCAATTCTTATTTTTGAGCTTTTGATTAGCGTTATTTAAATAATTTTCAGTTTCCGCTGCGAAACCAATACAGATAGGTTTGTCTTTTAATTGACAAACATCACTTAATATATCTTTATTAGCCACAAGCTCAATTGTTTTCTCATTGCTGGTTTTTTTTATTTTATTGGGGCTCACTTTTGTAGGTCTGTAATCAGCAACAGCGGCACAACTAATAAATAGGTCTTGGTCATGAATATTTGCCATAACAGCCTCATGCATCTCATTTGCACTAGTTACAAAGATAGTTTTTGATCTTTTTTCGACATCAACCGAAATTGATCCAATAACAAGAGTTGTTTCAGCGCCAGCTTGTATAGACGCATATGCAAGAGCCATACCCATTTTCCCACTACTATGGTTAGATAAGAATCTAACAGGATCAATTGCTTCAATAGTGCTACCAACCGTTATTAGTACTCTTTTCCCACCAAGGGTATTATTCTGAAATAGTTCTGCAGTTTGTCGTGCAATTTCACTCACTTCAGCTAACCTGCCTTCACCAACATCACCACAAGCCTGCTCTCCAAAACCTGGATCTATAATTCTTACACCACGTTTTTGTAGCAATTTCAGATTATCCTTCATCGCTAATGAAGCATACATTTGTTGGTTCATGGAAGGTGCAACCATAACTGAGGCGCTGGTAGCAAGAATAACAGTTGAAAGCAAATCATCAGCCTTGCCATGACAGAGTTTGGCTATTGTATTAGCGGAAGCAGGGGCGATGATAACAACATCCGCCCATTTTGCGAGTTCGATATGACCCATTGAAAGTTCTGCTTCTGAATCCCATAGATTGTCATGAACTTTATTTTTTGAAACTGTCTGTAGGGACCTTTCACTAACAAATTCTCTACCTCCACTAGTTAAAATCACTCTAACTTCAGCACCCAAGTCCTGTAATCGTCTAACAATATCAGGTGATTTATAGGCTGCAATTGAACCACTAACACCCAGAATAATTCGTTTATTTATTAATGTGCTCATTTAAGAACTGCCTTAATTTTAATATCTTCGCCAATTTTTCGGATGTCAAGAACATTGAGTTGAATTTTTTCAGACATTTTTGTCAGTGGGATTTCTATCATCGGTTTGGTATCACTTCCAAGGATCACTGGAGCTGTATAGATAATAAATTCATCAATAAGTCCGGCCTCTAGCATAGCACCATTTAATCCGCTACCAGCCTCAAGAAGCAGGTTATTGATACCCATCTCTCCAAGCTTAATTAGAGCTAATTTTAAATCTATTTTTCCATTAGGAAAAAGCCTTGAATTGTCATCATTAAAGACAAGTGTTGAGGCGTCTGATGAAAAGATATTTAGTTTTTGGTCGGTAATCTTATTTCCACTATCAATAATGACTCTTAACGGGCTGGGTTCAGAGTCATTAAGCCTGGCAGTCATCTTGGGGTTGTCGTTTATGATTGTGCCAGAACCAGTCATAATTGCTTGATTATTACTGCGTAGTTTATGGACATCAAGTCTCGCAGCGTCAGAAGTAATCCATTGACTTTCACCACTAGCCATTGCAGTTCCACCATCGAGACTCATAGCAATTTTTGTGGTAACGAATGGCATTCCAGTTTCCATTCTTTTAACAAACCCTCTATTCAGTTCTCTTGCTTCATTTTGTAACAAACCAATGTCAACTTCAATACCAGCATCTTTGAGTAATTTCACGCCTCTTCCAGATACCGTGGGATTTGGGTCAGGCATTGCCACAACAACCTTTTTTACACCAGCCTTTATGAGGGCTTTTGTGCATGGTGGCGTTTTCCCTTGATGAGAGCAAGGCTCAAGTGTCACGTATAATTTAGTACCCTTAGCTTGGTGTTTAATTTGATCCAAAGCATTAACTTCAGCGTGACCTTTTCCATACTTTCGGTGGTAGTCTTGGGCAACAATTTTACCGTTAAGCACTATCACACAACCAACCATTGGATTGGCACCAACCGATGCACGACCCTTCTTTGAAAGTTTGAGTGCGAGGGCCATACATTCTGTATCTTGTCGAGAGAAAGCCATTATAATAATTGCAATAAATTAATTAACATTTTACGCGGGAGAGTGGTGTGGATGAACAGAAAAAACAAGCACTAAAAGTGGCCCTTGGCCAAATTGAAAAACAGTTTGGCAAGGGGTCAGTCATGTTTCTAGGAGATGAGGAGTCAAGAACAGATATTGAGAGCGTTTCTACAGGAAGTCTAAGCCTTGATATTGCCTTAGGAATAGGTGGCTTACCTAGAGGCAGAGTCATAGAAGTTTATGGTCCAGAATCTTCCGGAAAAACAACCCTAGCTCTGCATGTGATCGCTGAAATGCAAAAACTAGGCGGAACGGCCGCTTTCATTGATGCGGAACATGCGCTCGACCCTTCTTACGCAAAGAAACTAGGAGTTAACACTGACGACCTTTTAATTTCACAGCCCGATACAGGTGAGCAAGCGCTGGAAATTACAGACATGTTGGTACGATCAGGCGGTGTAGATATTGTTGTTATAGATTCGGTTGCAGCTTTAACGCCTAAAGCAGAAATTGAAGGTGAAATGGGTGCTTCTCATATGGGTTTACAAGCAAGGCTAATGTCACAAGCACTTAGAAAGCTCACCTCGAATATCAAGAGAACAAACACCATGGTCCTCTTTATTAACCAACTTCGTATGAAGATTGGTGTGATGTTTGGTAACCCGGAAACCACAACAGGTGGCAACGCACTTAAGTTTTATGCCTCTGTTCGTTTAGATATTCGTAGGATAGGTGCAATTAAAAAGGGTGATGAAGTGTTGGGTAATGAAACCCGAGTTAAGGTTTTGAAAAATAAAGTTGCCCCACCATTCAAGAAGGCTGAATTTCAGATACTCTACAATCAAGGAATTTCAAGAGAAAGTGAAGTGATTGATTTAGGTGTTGAGCTAGGATTTGTTGAAAAGGCTGGCGCTTGGTACAGTGTGGATGGTGAAAGAATTGGCCAAGGTAAGGACAATGCCAGAGATTACTTAAAAGAACACACAGAAATGAGTCAGATGCTTGAGGAAAAAATTCGTGAAAAATTACTGAGTAGCGATCATGACAACTCACAAGCAACAGAATAAGTGCTATGCAGCAGCGCTGAAGATGTTAATGAGGCGTGAACATTCTCAGTTAGAACTCTCCAATAAATTACAACTGAAAGGTTTTGACGATGCTGACATCAAGCACTCAATTGACTTATTGATTGAGCAAAAATATCAGAGCGATGAGCGTTTTACTGAGGCTTTTATCCTTATGCGTTATAACCAAGGCAAAGGCCCTGTAATAATTTCTTCTGAGTTAAAGAAGCGAGGTATTGAGAGCTTTGACTTATCTATTTTTGATTGGTTTGGGCTCGCGAAAGAAGTTAGGAAGAAGAAGTTTGGGCTGAATTTGCCATCAGATTACAAAACCCAAGCAAAGCAAAAGCGCTTTTTAAAGTCTAGAGGTTTTGGCTTTGATCAGATTAATAAAGCCTTTCCTAGGTAGCATTTAGAGTAATAATATTTTTTTCTCAGTATGAAATTTAAAGTAACCAATACAGACGATAAGGCTCGTCGTGGAAAAATGATCTTTGATCGTGGTGAGGTCAACACGCCAGCTTTTATGCCTGTAGGCACCTACGGTGCTGTAAAGGCGATGACTGTAGATGAGGTAAAAAACCTAGGTTCAGAAATTATTCTAGGCAACACATTTCATCTTGCAATAACCCCGACAACCGATGTCATTGAAGCGCACGGAGGCTTACACAGCTTTATGAATTGGTCGGGCCCAATATTGACTGATTCTGGTGGCTTTCAGGTGTTTAGCTTGGGAGATGTTCGAAAAATTACCGAACAGGGCGTTAAGTTCCGTTCTCCAAAGGATGGCTCGACAATATTTATGGGTCCGGAAGAGTCGATGCAAATACAGCACAAGCTGGATTCCGATATTGTGATGATTTTTGATGATTGCACACCTTATCCAAGTGAAAAGAATATTGTCGATGAGTCAATGCAGTTATCTCTCAGGTGGGCAAAACGCTCCCAAACAGAACATCAAAAACTCAATAACAGTAATGCTCTTTTTGGTATTATTCAGGGCGGCATGCATGAAGATCTGCGTCTCCAATCAATTAAATCTTTAGTGGAGATGGGTTTTGACGGTTATGCGATTGGCGGTCTATCTGTCGGGGAGCCGAAAGAGAAGATGATGCAAGTACTAGATTATTTACCTGAACACATGCCAACTGACAAACCACGTTACTTGATGGGTGTCGGTACACCTTCAGACCTGGTTGAAGGGGTTGCTCGGGGTATAGATATGTTTGATTGTGTGATGCCGACTCGAAATGCAAGAAATGGTTATTTATTTACTTCTGTTGGGGTGATTAAGATCCGAAACTCACAGTATAAGAATGACACAGGACCTCTTGATATTAATTGTGCCTGTTCAACCTGCAATAACTACTCAAGAGCTTACCTTCACCATCTTCAAAAAACCAACGAAATTTTAGGTTCACGCTTAAATACTTTACATAATCTTTATTACTATCAGCAGTTAATGGCATCGATGAGAAAGGCTATTGAAAAGAATTCATTTGCTGAATTCAGAAAAAAGTTTTATGCTGAGTCGGTTTAAATGTTTTAATTGTTAGTCAGGTGATGAGTTTCCTTTTATAGGGTTTTTACTAAAATATACATCTAGCAGCGCTCTAGCTAATGGCGCCGCCGTTGAACTACCACTTCCGGCATTTTCTACAATGATAGCTATAGCGACTTGGGGATCTTCGATAGGAGCAAAACCAGTAAATAGGGCATGATCTCTTAATTTCTCTTCAATATTTGCAGCTATATACTCTTCTTCTGGATCGAGACTAAAAACCTGAGCAGTTCCTGTTTTTCCTGCCAGCGTATATGTAAGCTTGTGGTTCAGTCTTCTTGCTGTGCCCAGTTTTCCATATACGACCTGCTTCATAGCTTCGATGATCAACTCCCAGTTGTTAATATCTTTTATAGGTATTTGACGTGCTGGCTTTTTGTCATCTTCATAAATATCGCCACTTTTTGTTTGAGAATGCATCAATAGTTGTGGCGATAATAGTTGTCCCTTGTTCGCTATAGCCGCAGTCGCTATGGCTAGTTGAAGAGGGCTTGCTGTCATAAAACCTTGACCGATTCCAGCGATTAGAGTTTCACCTCTGTACCAGGGTTCATCCTTGTTAATTTTTTTCCATTCTCTTGAAGGTAGAATCCCGCCCAATTCACCTGGCAAGTCAATCCCCGTTTTTTTGCCAAACTGAAAGTGAGTAAGACTATCATGAATATTATCAATGCCTAATTTATAAGCTAAATCATAAAAAAATACGTCACAGGACTGAGCGATTCCCTCTATTAGTGCAACATTACCGTGCCCATAACGTTTCCAGTCGTTAAATTTTCTCGAGTAATCTGGCAGTTTATAATAGCCAGGGCAGAATATTTGATCTTTAATGGTGATTTTATTGAGTTCTAATCCAGCCAAAGCGATCATCGGTTTAATGGTAGAACCTGGCGGGTAAAGGCCTTTGATGCTGCGATCAAAGAGTGGTAGTTCTTTGTCATTTTTGAGTTGCTGGTATCGTTCAATCGAAATCCCACCAACAAACCAGTTAGGATCAAAAATTGGTGTGCTAACAAGGCTCAATATTGAGCCGTCATTGACATCGACAAGCGCCAGTGCACCTCGACTATCACCCAAAAGTGATTCAGCTGCCAACTGTAAATCAAGATCGATATTTAAATAAATATCTTGCCCAGGACCAGAGGCTTTGATAACTTTTGAATCTACAACCCTTCCATCAACATTTCTTTCGATTTGTTTTTCACCAGATAGACCATGTAGTAGTTTTTCATACTGCTTTTCGATACCTGTTTTGCCAACAAAAGTGGTTCCTGCGTAATTATTTTTATCATAATAGTCTTTATCTTCTTTGCTCATAGAGGAGACATAACCGACTATGTGTGAACTAGAAGAACCATTGGGGTAAACTCGATGAAAATAGGGCTCAATTTCGACGCCAGACAACTGATTTTCAACAAGGAAACCTGCTGCTATTTCCTCAGATAGATTGTATTTGATTGGAATATTGTGAAATTCTTTATAACGACTCAAATTTTTATTAAATCTCTCTATGTCTTCTTCATCAATGAGGTCGCTTATTTGTAGTTCAATGAAGGTATCATTCATATTATCAATTTTTTCAGGAGTGATGGTCAACCTATAAGAGAGCTCGTTTGTTGCTAAGACTTTGCCATTTCGATCTAGAATATCCCCTCTGATTGGTGGGATTGGAAGTATTTGGAGCTGATTACCTAGAGCCTCTTCTGTGTAGTAATCGTGGTCAATGATTTGTAGGTTAAAGAGTCTATAGATGAGCAGCAAGGCCATAGCAATCATGAAAACTGATGCGATAACGATTCTTGATCTGAATACCTTTCTTTCTCTTTTCGTATTGGCGATTTTGTCCATTCTGGTTGACTATTTAATGTTTCAGTTTTGCCAAAAATAGACGAACAAGGGGCCAGATAATTGAACCCGTGAAAGGCGAAAGTATTATCAACCAGCTGAAATCAAAACCCTGAATTGCTAAGTGAGTCAATATTAGAGCGATTAAGTAGATTAGAGAAGCAAAAAAAACATAAACCTGTTGTGTGGTTAAGTTTGAAACATAAAATGATTTTTTGACATTAAAAATAAAAGCAGAGCTTATAAGCAAAGCCAAAGCATTTTGACCTAGAATACTACCTTGCAATATGTCAGTCAAGAGACCGAGTATTAATGCAAAAAGGTATAGCGCTTTTGTATCGGTATATATGATCCAATAAATAAAGAAAATCAACATCCAGAATGGGGAAACTATTTCCAATACAGAAGGCAATGAAATTGCGCCAATGATCAGTGCAATAATAGTTATTTTGGTTAGCAATAAAAGTGAATTTTTTTTAGTCATTCTTTTGTGAAACAATCATGATAAATTCTAATTTATCCATGTTTTGCATTGGTTTGAGTGTTATCGTTAAAAAAGCTTCATTGGGTAGTTTGTCAATTTTGGATACCTTTCCAACAAGATATCCCGGGGGGTATGTTGTGCCAACACCACTTGTTACAAAAATGTCACCCAATTTGACATCAGAATCAAATGGTATAAATTCAACAATCATTCCTCTTTCATTAGTCGCTAAGCCCTTGGTGACACCCCTAATACCGTTTCTAACATTTTTAACGGGCATGTGTTGAGTGGGGTCAGTTACAAGTAGTACAGTTGAGTATAGGGGTGTCACTTGAGTGACTTGCCCAACCACTCCATCGGCACCAACTACTAACTGTATATTGCGAACACCATCTTTGCTACCTTTGTTAATAATTATTTGTTTTTTCAATCTTGATTGAGAGATTGATTTAACATGTGCTAAGATTATTTGATGTTCAGGAATTGTATAAGTTGCGTCCAGTAAATGCGTTAATTTTTGATTTTCTAGAACAAGATTGCTGTAGTTTTGAAGTCTAGCTTTGAGTTCAATTAGTTTACCTTCTAAGTATTCGTTTTCACTAACCAGTTGCGCTTTTTCGCTGCCTTGATCGTTTACCCAGTCGACAACATGACCGGGAAGGTCAACAACGAAGTATACAGGTGAGAGAACAGTTAAAGTGAAACGCTTAAAACTATCTAAGTACGAAAATCGAGCATCCAATACAATAAGCATTATTGAGATAAGGATCGGTACAAGTAGTTTAAAAAGTCGCATTATTTACAGTTCGACTTATCTATAGTTATTCTGCAGCTAAGAACCCCATGTCAAGTTGGTGAATCATTTCCAATGCTATACCACCACCCCTAGCCACACAAGTTAGTGGGTCATCGGCGATGCTGACTGGGAGATTGGTTTGACTGTTGATTAGTTTATCAATGCCTTCTAAAAGTGCACCGCCACCAGTGACAACTAAACCATTTTGTGCAATATCAGAAGACAGTTCAGGTGGCGTTTGCTCTAATGCTGTTCTTAAACAGTTAACAATCATTACAAGAGGCTCACTTAGGGCTTCCAATATTTCGCCATTGCTGATCTCAAAGCTTTGAGGCAAACCTGAGGCAACAGCACGACCTCGAAACTCATTTTTTTTAACTATTTTTGATTCAAAGGCGCTTCCAACTTCTTCCTTGATCTGTTCGGCGGTCGCATCACCAATGATGATGCCATAAACCCTCCTTACAAATTTGACGATGGATTCATCAAAAAGGTCACCGCCACATCTTAAAGAGTCAGAATAAACGATACCATTTAAGGATATAATCGCAACTTCAGTAGTTCCACCTCCAATATCCAATACCATTGTGCCAGAGGCCTCTTCGATTGGCATGCCGGCACCAAGAGCCGCAGCCATTGGCTCTTCAATCAGATAAACATCTCTCGCTCCTGCACCAACAGCACTTTCTTTGATGGCACGTCTCTCAACTTGAGTGGCGCCACAGGGTACACAAATAAGGACCTTCGGACTTGGTGAAAAAAACCCCGATTTAAGTACTTTTTTCATAAAGAATTGAAGCATTTTTTCAGTGACTTTGAAGTCTGCGATAACACCATCCTTCATCGGTCTGATCGCTTCAATAGCTCCAGGAGTTCTACCTAGCATGTTTTTTGCTTCTTGGCCTACTGCAATAACTGTTGACTCGGAGGCTCCTTTTTCGTGTCGAAGGGCAACAACTGAGGGTTCATTTAAGACCACCTTACCATCCATATAGATAAGTGTGTTAGCGGTGCCTAGGTCGATAGAAAGGTTTTGGCCTTTGAATAAATTAAACATAAGAAATTCCTAGCTAGATATTGATTAAAATGGTTAGAGGATATAATATAACCTGCTTAGTTTCATTAGACAATACCCATAACTAAATAAATATGAAAATAAAACAAGAACATTTCATAGAAAGTATTTATTCTTCACTGCAATATATTTCATATTATCATGCACCTGATTTTATCAAAGCTATGGTTTTGGCATATGAAAAAGAGACTAATACGAGTGCTAAAAATGCGATTGCACAAATCCTAATCAATTCAAAAATGTGCGCCCTAGGGAAGCGACCACTTTGTCAAGACACTGGAATCGTTAATGTGTTTATTGAGGTTGGTATGGAGATTCAATGGGAAGCTGAGCTTTCTTTGGAAGAGATGGTCAACGAAGGTGTTCGAAGAGCCTACAATGATCCCGATAACCGACTAAGGGCATCGATAGTCAGTGACCCCTTGTTTACTAGAAAAAATACACAAGATAACACCCCAGCAGTTATTCATACAAAGATTGTGCCGGGTACTGAGTTAGATATTGTTGTTGCCGCAAAAGGTTGTGGTTCCGAAAATAAGGCCAAGTTCAGTGTCCTTAATCCTGATGATAATTTAACAGACTGGGTAATGAGAACAATACCAACGATGGGTGCTGGTTGGTGTCCTCCTGGAATTATCGGTATTGGAGTTGGTGGAACCGCAGAAAAAGCAATGCTAATGGCAAAATCTTCTTTGATGGAGCCGATCGATATCAATGAATTACAAGAAAAAACCCAACACACTGAAATTGAATCACTCAGAATTGACTTATTTAATAGGATTAATGAACTTGGTATTGGTGCACAAGGGTTGGGTGGTCTGACAACTGTTCTTGATGTAAAGATTCATGATTATCCAACGCATGCAGCCTCTCAACCAGTTGCCATGATCCCAAATTGTGCTGCAACTAGGCATGTCCATTTTACACTTGACGGTTCAGGTGTTGCTGAATTGCCTGAGGTAGATATTGGTCTCTATCCGGATTTGGAGATGGATGTTTCGCAATACACAAAGGTTGATTTAGATAGCCTGACTCGTGAACAAATGCAGGACTGGAATATTGGTGATACTTTATTGCTAACGGGTACATTGATTACCGGTCGAGATGCAGCCCATAAACGCTTAAATATGATGATTGAGAGCGGTGAGGGTTTACCAAAAGGTGTTAATTTTAAAAATAAATTTATTTATTATGTGGGTCCAGTAGATCCCGTTGGAGATGAGGTAATTGGGCCAGCTGGACCGACTACTGCGACTCGGCTAGACAAATTTACCGACATGATGCTAGAAAATACAGGGATTCTTGGCATGATTGGTAAAGCTGAAAGGGGCGAGTCCGCAATACAGAGCATCAAAAAACATAAGGCAAGTTACTTGATTGCAGTTGGTGGGGCGGCGTATTTGATCTCCAAGTCCATAAAAAAAGCTAAAATAGTTGCCTTTGAGGATATCGGTATGGAGGCGATTTACGAGCTTGAAGTTAAAGATATGCCGGTCACTGTAGCAGTTGACACTGAAGGCCATAATATTCACAAGGTTTTCGATAACATCCCTCTTACAGAATCCAATTAGTCGAAGTCTATAGAGAATACAAGCACTTCGTTTAAATTCATTAATCCTAGCGTATAATTTTCCTTTGAAGTTGGTCGGATAGTCGCTGAATGCAGATGCATTAAGAGGAAAGTCCGGGCTCCACAGAGTGAAGTGCTAGTTAACGGCTAGGCGCAGTGATGCGACGGAAAGTGCAACAGAAAAAATACCGCCTATCTGATAGGTAAGGGTGAAATGGTGCGGTAAGAGCGCACCGCACACTTAGCAATAAGTGTGGCAAGGTAAACCCCACTTGGAGCAAGCTCAAATAGGAAGGCTTAGGCGTGACTCGCGCTGTCTTCGGGTAGAGTGCTAAAGATACTTGGTGACAATTATCTTAGATGAATGACTATCATGACTTCGGTCAAACAGAACCCGGCTTACAGACCAACTTCATACTTTTATTGATATCTTAGTGGTCTCCAGGTTATACTTTGGTTTTTGTTGGATTCTTAAGGGTGAAATGAGTTATTTTTATTTAGCATTAGCTATTGCAGCTGAAGTTGCTGGTACAAGTCTTCTTAAGGTCACAGAAGAGTTTTCAAAACTCATACCCACAACTTTTCTTGTAATTTTCTATCTTATTTCATTCTGGCTAATGACACTTGCTTTAAGGGACTTGCCTCTAGGCGTAGTGTATGCTGTTTGGTCGGGACTCGGAATCGTTTTGGTTGCTATTATTGGTGCATTTGTTTACAAAGAGGTACCAGACCTTGCATCTATGATTGGTATGGCTTTAATTATTTCAGGTGTAATTGTGATGCACTTATTTTCTAAATCTATTCAACACTAAGTAGTTATTAATTATGACGATTAATTCAACAAAATATCGAATCCCAAAGAATTTATATAACAACATTGACAGACCTTCCGTTGGTTTAATTGTACTCAACACTGATTTCACTTTTGAACGTGATTTTGTGCGTCTTTACAATGAACATCAGCCAGAATTTGACTTTTATTTTAATAGAATTCATTTTGCTAACCCGATGACGCCGGATTCCTTGGCAGCTATTGAAGGCGATTTGACTCAAGTTTCCAATGAGATACTGCCTGGCTATGATCTTGATCTGGTTGTTTTTAATTGCACCTCTTCTTCCTCTATTTTAGGCGATGATGCTGTTAAATTAGCCATCCAAAAAAGCAAGCCGAGTGCAAAAGTTCTCACTACATCTCAGGCTGTAGTTGGAGATATTAAGCTTAAAGGTATTAATAAGATTAGCGTATTAACACCCTACAACAATGACGTGTCAACCTTATTGGCTGATTATTTGCAGCGACAAGGTTTGGAAATTCTATCTGCAATGCATATGGATATGGATGATGATAGAGACGTTGCTATGGTAATCCCTGGTGATATTATTGCTGCTGCAAAGTTAGCCATTGATGATAAGGCCGATGCTTTATTTATTTCCTGCACAGCACTAAGGTCTACAGAAATTATTCCTGAAATCGAAAGGGCTATTGGAAAGCCAGTCTTTACCTCCAACCAGTCCACTTTTGAACAAATCTTACATATACTGACTAAAAGAATTAATTAAAGGTTTAACTGGATAAAACTGTATTTATATTGTTGATTCATCTGAAAAACTCGCATTTTTATCTCTTTTATGAGATAATCTTCTCATGTATAAACTTGATGAAAGAGACATTCAAATACTTTCTATTCTCCAAGAAGAGGGTAGAATTACAAAAACTGCCCTAGCGGATAGACTTAACTTGTCACTTACGCCTTCTTGGGACAGACTTCAAAGGCTAGAAGAAGAAGGCATTATTGAGAGTTACGGCGCAAGATTGTCTTCTCCATTTCTGAAAAATTTTCATCTAGTGATTACTGAAGTTGAACTGGAAAGTCATAAAGAGGGTGAATTTGCTCGTTTTGAAGATGCCATCATGGGTTTTGATGAAGTGCTTTCATGTTGGTCAGTGGGTGGAGGTCTAGATTATATTTTGAA
>Ga0208881_1000273_pt1 | contig 17854 bp, 19 predicted proteins | sample Knorr_S23_td_AAI_FD_185610 | JGI IMG/M metagenome (GOLD analysis project Ga0208881, IMG submission 185610) | Marine microbial communities from Southern Atlantic Ocean transect - Knorr_S23_td_AAIW_ad_876m_LV_B (SPAdes) (version 2) | ecosystem: Environmental > Aquatic > Marine > Oceanic | place... | reverse complement strand
GCCATGGCGCGACTACTTGACGATCGCGAGGACGTCGCGGGCGTTGAGGATCAGAAGGTCCTCGCCCTCGACGGTGATCTCGGTGCCGCCGTACTTGGAATAGACGACGGTGTCGCCCTCGGCGACGTCCATCGGCACGAGGTCACCGGTCTGGTCCGAACGACGGCCCGGGCCGACGGCCAGGACGTCGCCCTGCTGGGGCTTCTCCTTGGCCGTGTCCGGGATGACCAGGCCGCTGGCCGTGGTCGACTCTAAGTCGCTGGGTCGGACCACGATGCGGTCCTCGAGGGGCTGAAGGTTCATCGAACGCTTCCCTTTCGACGATGGCAACGGGCCCGTCCGGCCCCGTTTGCCTGTTGGCAGTCTCATTGGACGAGTGCCAACGATAGGGGTGCCGTCCGCCGGGTCCAACGTGGAGACGCCCGGAATCCACCGCCGCGGCCGGCGGCGCTCCGACGCCAGGTCAGGGCAGGAGGGGCAGGCCCAGGTTCGGATCTGCTCCGGTATCCAGGGGGCTGGGTCCGTCGGAGGTCAGGCGCCACCATCCGGCTGCGGCCACCATGGCCGCGTTATCGGTGCACATGGCCCGGGACGGGAGGAAAGCCCGCACGCCTGTCTCGGTGCACACGTCCAGGAACCGCTCCCGCAGGCGGGAGTTGGCCGCCACTCCACCACCCAGACAGGCTCCCCTCGCCCCGGTCGCCTCCACGGCCCAGCGGGCCTTGGTGACCAGCACATCCACCACTGCCTCCTGGAACGAAGCTGCGACGTCGGCCGTGGCGGCCTCCGGATCGGAGCGGACGTGGTTCACGACGGCGGTCTTGAGGCCGCTGAACGAGAAGGCGTAGCGGCGGTCCTCCGGCAGGGTGTCCGGATTCTCCCGGACCATGGAGCGGGGATAGTCGAAAGCCGAGGCGTCCCCTTCGCCGGAAAGCGCGTCGATCGCCGGACCACCCGGATAGCCGAGGCCCAGGTAGCGGGCCACCTTGTCGAAGGCCTCGCCGGCCGCGTCGTCGAGCGTGGAGCCCAGCAGCCGGTAGCGGCCGTGGTCCTCCATCAGCACCAGCATCGTGTGGCCTCCCGAGACCAGCAGGACGACGAGCGGCAGGTCCAGGTCGGGCTCCTCCAGGAAAGAGGCGTAGAGGTGGGCCTCCAGGTGGTTGACCGCGACGAACGGGACATCCCACACGAGAGAGAGGGCCTTGGCGGCGCTCACCCCGACCAGCAGGGAACCCGCCAGGCCGGGACCTGTGGTGGCGGCAACGGCCTCGATGTCGCTCCCGGAAACCCCGGCCTCGGCCAGGGCATCGGCCAGCACCGGCACCAGCTCCCGGATGTGGGCCCGACCGGCGATCTCGGGGACCACGCCGCCGAAGAGCGCGTGCAGCTCGACCTGGCTGGACACCACCGAGGACCGCACCACGGTGGCCCGCTCGACCACGGCCACCGCCGTTTCGTCGCACGAGGTCTCGATGCCGAGGATCAGGTCACCCATGGTTCGCTCCGCCCGTCGCTGCGTCGACCCGCGTCAGGAAGGCCGGTTCGTCGACGTCGTGTGCCCACATGATCAGGGCGTCCTCCCCGTCGTCGGCGTAGTAGTTGGGACGGACGCCTGACGGCGCGAACCCGAACCGCCTGTACATGGCGATGGCCGCTGCATTGGACACCCTGACCTCCAGGGTCATTGCGACCAGGCCTCGTCCCACGGCGTCATGGCACAGCGCCGCCAGCAGGGTTCCGCCGATTCCCCGCCGCCGCCGATCAGGTTCCACGGCCAGCGACGTGACGTGGCCCTCGTCGGCCACCACCAGGAGGGCGGCGTGGCCGACCAGGACACCGTGGACCTCCGCCACCAGGTTCGTCCGCGACCCCGGAAGCCCCAACTGGGAGCGCATGAACTCGGGCGACCAGGGGGTCGGATGCACCCGGGCATCGAGGGCCAGCACAGCGTCCACGTCATCGGAGACCATCGGCCGAAGCAGCACCGGCGACCGGGTGGCCGACACGGCGCTCACGCCCCGCCCTCACGGGTGGACCAGTTGATCTCGGCGTCCGGCTGGCGGAGGTAGACCGGCTCCAGCTCCCACGGCTGCACAAACTCCTCGCGCATGGCACGGGCGTGGGCCAGCTGCACCATGTAGCGGGCGCTGGGATAGGCCAGCCCCTGCTCGGCCATCTCGACTCCCTTCAGGCCGGCGAACGCGTCCGCGTGGCGCAGCGCACCGTCCCCCAGGAACAGGGCCGGTTCGTCGAGGGCATCGATCTCCGCCGACAGGTCCTGTGGCGTGCAAACGTCGGCGTCGCGGACCCGCTGGACGCCCCCGGGGACCTTGCGAAACAGGGCGGTGAAGAGCTCACCCCTACGGGCGTCCAGGGCGACCACGATCAGGCGGTTCGACCAGCGGGCCGGGAAGGCCATCAGGTCCAAGCTGGGTACCGGGATCATCGGTACGCCAAGCCCCTGGGCCATGGCCACGGCCGTCGCGATGCCGACCCGCAGGCCGGTGAAGAGGCCGGGGCCGATGTCCACGGCCACAGCCCCGATCTCCGAGAGCCGGATGCCGGCCTGACGTCGCACGAAGTCGATCTGTGGAGCCAGCGCCTCGGCATGGCGACGACCACGGCCCGCATGGGCCGAGGCCAGCACGCCCTCGTGGCCTCCCACGGCGCAGCCCACCTGGGCGCCGGCGCTCTCGATGCCCAGGATCAGCACCCGTCGCCTCCCGCGCCGAGCCCCAGCAGGCCCTCCTCACGGTCGGCCCAGTCGGGGCCGATGATGCGGAACTCCAGCAGGCGGTCGTCGGGCCCGACCCCGAGGCTGAGGCGGACCTCCAGGTAGCCGCCGGGCAGCGCACCGACTATCGCGTCACCCCACTCCACCAGCGTCACCGAGCGGCCGTCGATCAGCTCGTGGAGGCCCAGGTCCTGCACCTCATCGATGTGGGACAGCCGGTACACGTCGAGGTGGTTGACGGTCAGGGCGTCGCCCTCGTAGCGGTTGGCCAGGGTGAACGTGGGTGAGGTAATCGGCGTCGTGACGCCCAGCGCACGACCGAAGCCCTGTGTGAAGGCGGTCTTGCCGGCCCCGAGGTCACCGCAGAGCACCAGCAGGTCGCCGGCCTGGACCAGAGCGGCCAACGACGACGCCACCTCCTGGGTCTGAAGAGCTGACGTCGTGCCCATGGCGAGCAGGGGGGCGCCGATGGTCACCCGGCCTCCATCAGCATCTTGGCCCGCACCAGGTCGGCCCGCATCCGGGCCATCACCTCGCCACCGCCCCGCAACGCCGCCGCCGGGTGGAAGGTCGGAACCAGGTGGCGTTCGGGATCCCCGAACCGGTAGGCCTGCCCCCGCAACTTCGTTATTCCGACATCGGTCTCAAGGAGCAGCTTCGACGAGAAGTTGCCCAGCGTGACGACGACGGTCGGGTCGACGAGGGCCAACTGCCGTTCCAGGTAGGGGCGACAGGCCGCGATCTCATCGGGCCGTGGATCGCGGTTCTCCGGCGGACGACACTTGACCACGTTGGTGATGTAGCAGTCGGCCCGATCCATGCCAAGTTCCTCGGCCAGCAGGCGGTCCAGTAACTGTCCCGACCGGCCCACGAACGGGAGTCCCTGCTCGTCCTCCCGGGCACCGGGGCCCTCGCCCACGAACATCAGCTGCGCGCTGTGTGAACCGGAGCCGAAGACGACGGTCCTGCGCCCGCCGGACAACCGGCACCTGGTGCAGGTGGTGGCCTCGGCGGCCATGGCTTCCAGGTCTGTCGACACCCCGGCAGGTTAGCGACGCCCTCCCACCCGGTTGGTGTGCCCGACGCCGTCGGAACCCTCCGGGCAACCGGGTCAGCAGGCGCTGGTGACCGCCCGTTCCACGGCGGCCACCGCCATGGCCCGCAGGACGTCGACGTCGGACTCCGATGTGGGCAGGGTCCCGGTGGCGGCGGCGACCAAGGCGTCGCCGTCGGACCGGGTGTGGGGCGGGAAGACGGCCCGGGCCAGACCATCGTGGGCCGAACCAGCCAGGAGCATGCAATACTCCCGGCCCAGCGTGGCGTTGGTGACGACCATGCCGATCGTGGTGTTGCCCCGGGCGTCGAACTTCCCACTCTCGGGATCCGGCCAGTCGACGAAGAGGCCATCGGCGATCGCCGCAGAGGTAGCGGGGTCGCCGACGTCACCGGCGGCGTTCACGGCCATCAGCGCCGCCACCACCAGGTCGTCCCTGCGGACCACGGCCATCCCGATGCCCCCCCTGCGGGCCCGGCTCCAACCCCGCCAGGTACCCACCATGGCGCCGGTCCCCGCACCCACCGGACCGGTCGCCACCTCCCCGGAGGCCGCCTCGGCGGCGGCCCGGCCCTCCTCGGGCCCCGGTCGCATCGAACCGTCGCCCACCAGCAGGTCGAACAGGGAGAGGCCGACCACGATGGGGACCGGGCCGGCCCCGGTCGGATGGCCCACGCCGTGGCCCTCCAGGTGGGCCATCACGCCGTCGGCTGCGGCCAGACCGAACGCCGAACCACCCGAGAGCACCAGGGCGTCGAGGCGGTCGACGGTGCGACCCGGGGCCAGGAGGTCGAACTCCCGGGTGGCCGGCGCCCCGCCCCGCACCTCACCGGAGGCCACCGTCCCTTCCGGGAACAGCACCACCGTGCAACCGGTCCGGGCTTCGACATCGGTCCAGTGGCCCACCCGCACGCCGTCGATCGGGAACCTCACGTCGGCAGACGCTAGTGCGCTCCCAGGGGCGGCCCGTCGGCCGCCAGCCGCTCCAGGCGGTCGTCGTAGTCGGAGACCACGGTCAGCCAGTCGAACCGGCGGATCGACGCGTCCAGGCCGACGGCCCGGGCCCTCCACGCCGGAAGGTCGACCAGCACGTCGCGGAGGCGGGTCGTGAGGCCGCCGTCCGGATAGAGCGCTACGTCGGCCCAGTCCCCCACCAGCCCTGGGTAGCTCTGGTGGGCCGGCAGCACCGGTAGGCAACCGGCGGCAATCGCCTCCACCACGGCGATGCCGAAGAACTCGTGGTGCGCTGCGCTGACCACCACGTCGGCCCGGCCCAGCAGGTCCGCGTAGGCCGGTCGGTCCAGGAAGCCGAACTGCACCACCCGGTCGCCCAGGCGCTCCCGGGCAAGGGTGAACTCCCTGGGATCGACCCGCTCGTTCTCCCCGACGACGGCGACGGCGAACCCGATCCCCTCGTCGGCCAGCCGCCCGAGCGCGTTGAACACGGCTGTCGGGTTCTTGTCGTGGTCCCACCGCTGGTTCCAGAGAACGGTCGGCACGTCCGGCGTCGGCGCATCCACGGAACGGACCGGCACGTCTGCCAGGTCCACCCCGACCGGGACCACGTGGCACCGGCCGGCCACATCGGCCACGTACCCCGTGTGGGGCTGGTCCGGGGCCCTCTCCAGCAGCTCCGGCAGGGCGTCCAACAGGCCGTGCAGCTGGAACGACGAGTTGCACCACACCTCGTCGGCGGCCGCCATCGACATCCAGTTGGCCAGCGGATGCTCGTCATCGGCCTTCTGGTTCGGGCTCAACGGATACATGAGCTGGTTCTCGTGCAGGTAGAGCACGATTGCCGGATCGCCCAGGAACCGTCGGGTGAGACCCAGCCACCTGGCCAGGTCGACCATGCCCGACACCAGCACCACGTCGGGCGGGCCGTGGGCGTCGACCGCCCCTCGGGCCGCCTCGGCCAGTGTCAGGGCGGCCCCCCGCATCCGCCATCGCCAGAAGGCGCCGGGATGCGTCACGACCACGAGATCATGGCGGCTGTGGCGTAGGAGGCCGTCGGCCCAGGCGCCGTGGGACCCGCCGTGGAACGGCTCTACGAGGAGGATCCGGGCCATCTGGGACCCTAGGTATAGAGCCTGGGCGGGCGGCGGCCCAGGCGGCTGAGCACCTCCCAGGGGATCTGGCCGATGACCTCGGAGACCTCGGCCACCTCGATCGTCTCGTCGCCCTGCGTGCCCAGTAGCACCACCTCGTCGCCGACCGCCACGGCCTCGTCGACCTCTATGACGAGGGAGTCCATGGAGACCACGCCACGCAACGGTCTACGTCGCCCACCGACGAGCGCCGCGCCACCCATGCCCCACGCCCGGGCCAGGCCGTCGGCGTAGCCCACGGGCACGGTGGCCAACCGCGTCTCCCGTGCGCTCGTCCAGCGGTGCCCGTATCCGACCCCCTCGCCGGTGGCGATGTTCTGCAGGTGAACCACCCGGCTGTGGACCGTGATGGCCTGGCGCAGGCCGAGCTGCCGACACCGGTCGGCCAGCTCCGGGCCCGGGGAGACGCCATAGGCTCCGAGCCCGATCCTGACCATCGAGTGCCCGGCCTCGGGACGGGTCAGGGCGGTTGCCGTGTTGGCCAGGTGGACGATGGGTGGTTCGATCCCATGGGTGGCCAGGTCGGCCAGCACGGCCTCGAACCGCTCGACTTGGACGGTGGTCAACGGGTCCCCGGGCTCGTCGGCCACCGCGCAGTGGGAGAAGACCCCCTCCAGTTCGAGGCCCGAGTCCAGAATCCGTTCTGACACGGCCACCGCTTCGTCGGCACGGACCCCCACCCGGTGCATGCCCGTGTCGACCTTCAGGTGGACCGGTGAGCCGACGCCGGCCACCGACCCGTAGGCGTCCACGCCCGCCTGCGTGTAGAGGGTCGGACGCACCCCGCCGAGGCCGGCCACGTCGGCCATCTCGGTGGGGCGCGGCTCTGAGAGCACGAGTATCGGGGCGGCCAGCCCGGAATCCCTCAACTCCGCCGCCTCCTCCACGAGGGCGACGGCCAGCCAGGTGGCACCGGCGCCCAGGGCGGCCCTGGCCACGGCCGGGGCACCATGGCCGTAGCCATCCGCCTTGACCACCGTGCAGACCTCGGCCGGTGCCACGAGGTCACGGAAGGCCCGGACGTTGTGGGCCACCGCGTCGAGGTCCACCGAGAACCAGGTGGGACGCATCAGGCCAGCCCCCTGCCGTCGACGCCCAGGTCCACGAGCACCTCGACCAGCCCGGCCGACAGGTCCCCAGCCACCACCCCGGTGGGTGGGAGGAGGGCGCCAAGCCGCCCGTGCACGTGGGCGGCGGCAGCCGCAGCGTCGAACGGGTCGGCCCCGCGGGCCAGGAACGCCCCGAGTATGCCTGCCAGCACGTCGCCGGTACCCGCCGTGGCCAGGCGCCGGTCACCGGTCGTGGCCAGGCGGACCCGGCCGTCGGGCGACGCCACGACCGTGGTCGGTCCCTTGCAGAGGACCACCGCGCCGGTGCGTCCGGCCAAAGATCGAACCGAAGCGATCCGGTCCAACCCGGGCCGCTCGCCGGCCAGCCGCTCGAACTCGCCGTCGTGGGGCGTGAGCACCGCCGGCACCGATCGACCCCGACAGATCCCGACCACGTCGCCTGCGGCCAGCGCCGTCAGGCCATCGCCGTCTACCACCAGCGGACGGTCGACCTCTGCCACCAGGCGACGAATGCCGACGGCTGTGCGATCGTCGCCACCCGCGCCCGGTCCGACGACCAACGCGGCAAAGCGGCCTGTGTCGGAGGCGTCCAGCGACAGGTCGGGACCGACCGGCTCCTGGACGACCTCCACGGGAGTCGGGACGGGCGTTCCACCGGGAACCGACAGGCGCACGTAGCCGGCACCGGCCCGCAGGGCCGCCTCGGCGGCCAGTCCGGCCGCCCCCGGCATGCCCTCAGACCCTGCCAGCACCCAGCAGGCGCTCTGCCACTTGTGGGCGTCGTCAGGACGGGCTGGCACGAGGTCGACCACGTCGACGTCCTCGACCAGCTGCGCGGATGCGTCGGACACGTCGAGGCCGATGTCGGCCACATCCATCCGACCGGCCAGAGCTGGCCCGTCGGCGAACAGAAGGCCAGGCTTGAGCGCCCCGAAGGTGACCGTGCGAACTGCTGCCGACGGGCTGCCACAGGCCACGCCCGTCAGGCCGTCCAGCCCGGAGGGGAGGTCCACGGCCAGTACCGGCACACCGGTGGTGGGCGCCACGTACGGGCGACCCAGGCCGGTGCCGTAGGCGGCGTCGACCACCAGATCGATGGCAGGCATCCCGTCGGCCGGCAGAGAGGCTGGCGCGTCGGTGGCCTCCAGCACCAGGGTCCGGACACCACGACGCCGCAGGCGTGCCGCCGCCACCCTCCCGTCGGCGCCGTTGAAACCCTTGCCGGCCACGACGACGACCCGCCGGCCGTAGGCCCCGCCCAGCACCTCGAGCACACCGCGCGCCACGGCGCTGCCGGCCCGTTGCACGAGTACCCCGACGGGCTCGGGGGCCGCCGCGTCGATGGAGGCCATCTCCTCCGGGGTTACGACCGGAATCATCGGCGTACGACCGATCCTCGCCTCACAGGGCCACAACCGTCGCCTGGGCCAGGTGTCCGGTGTGGCTCATCGTCACCAGCCAACGTCGCACCCCGGCCTCCATCGCCACCTCGGCCGCCGCCCCGTGGAGCACCAGAGCTGGCGGGCCCAGGCCCTCGCGCACCACCTCGATGTCGAACATGGCCATGCCCCCGAGGCCCAACCCGAGTGCCTTGAGCGCTGCCTCCTTGGCGGCGAAGCGCACCGCGTAGCGCCCGGCCGGATCCACGTGGGCGTCCGCGTAGGCGCGCTCGGCAGGGCGGAAGAGCCGGTCCCGCAACGACGGCGTCCGCTCCAACGACCGCCGGAAGCGGTCGATGTCGACCAGGTCGACGCCAATCCCGATCATCGACCAGGCACCACGGTCGGCCGATCAGTCCCGCAGCCGGTCTGCTATGACCAGCACCGGCTCGGTCAGCAGGTCCACCACGGGCAACTCGGCCAGGAGGTCGTCGCGCAGGTCGGGCTCGGTCTCGCACACGGCATCGCGCACAGCGCCGTAGCGGTTGTCGTACCCCTGGAGAACGCCGCGCAGGACGTCCGGCGCCAGGCGATCGCGCAGCACCACGTGCAGCAGGGTGAGGCCGACCGTCTCCCGGTCCTTCACCTCGGGGACCAGCACGATGGTCCGGTCGTCGCGGGCACCGCGGGTCACCAGCACGTCGCGTTCGACGGCAACGCGGTGCTTGGTGCCCCGCAGGGTGGGATCGCGGTCGGTGCGCGACGGGATCCCGATAGACACGCCACCTCGGTCCATGATCGCCACCGTGGGCACAGGTCCGTCCAGCCCGTCCACCCGGTAGCGGGTGAAGCCCACCACCTCGGCCACCGCCGGATCCAGGGCGACCAGCACACGCAGCGTCCGGTAGCTGAGGGAGTCTCGGGGGGTGCCGGCGTCCAGGACCACGCGGGCCAGACGGGCCTCGAAGAGCGTCTCGTCGGTACGGGAGATACCCACGGTCACCGTCTTGGCCTGGTGCTTGATGGCATCGATGGGGCGGGTTAGCTCCTCGATGGCCACCGTCAGCGAGGCGGCCAGGTCGTCCAGGACCAGCGCCGGTGTCCCGACCCGTCCGAACTCCAGCTGGTACGACTCCAACGGCACGTCGCCCAGGGCGAACCGGAAATGCGTCGAGAGGCGCACGGCGGTGGAAGCCTCCAGGTTGCCGTTCAGGCGTCCGCTGCGCAGTTCGTCGGAGAAGGCGGATGCCGCCACCCTGAGGTCCTCCAGCAGGGTGCCGTCGGCCGCTTCGCCGGGCTCAGCGGCCGTGGACTGGCGTCGCTGCGCCTCGTGCTCGATCGCCGCGTGCGCCTTCCGGAGGGGTCGTGCCTGGGCGTCGATGGCCCTGGCCGCCTCGTACCCGAACAGGTGGCCGACCATCGCCGACAGCAGGAAGGCCAGGCTGGGGTGGACCTGCGGTACTGCGATGACGTCCAGGGCCCCGGCAAACCGGGACGAGCCTGCGTCGGCGACGACCACCGGTGCGGCCCTGTGGGCCCGGTAGATGGCCACCTCCTTGGCCACGTCGTCGGCAGTCGAGCCCACCAGCCCCGTGGCGCACACCAGGATCATCGGCTCGGCCGACAGGTCGATGTGCTTCTTGTCCTCGGTGGCATCCGCGGCGATCGACTTGTAGCAGAGCTCCGAGAGCTTGATCCGGATCTCCCGAGCCGCTGTCAGGTTCGGACCACTGCCCACCACCGCCCAGTAGCGACGGGCCGGAGCGTGCCGTTCGGCGATCTCGGCAATCCGGTCCCGCATGGCCAGCACGTCGTCCATGGCATCGGGCAGGCCCTGGAGGCCCGCCAGCACCTCGGACCGCTCCGGTGATCCCGGCAGCCCGGCGGCGTCGGCCACCGCCACGGCGAGCAGCACGCCGGCCACCGCCTGGGCGTAGAAGGCCTTGGTGGAGGCCACGCTCATCTCGACGTCCCGGCCGTCCGACGTGTAAAGCACGCCATCCGACCGGTCCACGAGGTCGCTGTTACGACGGTTCACGATGGCCACCACCCGGGCCCCGCGGGACCGCACCAGGTCGACTGTGCGGTTCGTGTCGGTGGTGGTGCCCGACTGGCTGATGGCCACGACCATGACGTCGGCCATGTCCGGCGAGAGCCCGAAGCCCGAGAGCTCGGTGGCCGGCAGGGCATCCACCTCGATGCCCGACCCGGCCAACTCGCCGGCCAGCGACCTGGCCACAGCCATCGCGGCCACCGCAGCGGTCCCCTGGCCGATCACCAGCACCCGACGGATCGCCCCCGAAGCCAGGTCGGCGCGCAGGCCCTCGCCCAACGACGCCACCCCCAGGCGGACCTCGAACCCACCCGCGGCATCGCCCGCCAGACGGCCCCGGAGGGTGGACCGGACCGACGCCGGGGACTCGCCGATCTCCTTCAACAGGAAGTGCGGGTTGTCGCCCCGGTCAATGTCACGGGTGGTTATCTCCGCCCCGGTCAGGTCGTCGCCACCCACCGGCAGATCCCGACCGTCGTAGGACCGGCGGCGGATCCCCTCGACCGTGCCAGCCAGGGCCGCCTCCAACTCCACGATCTGGCCCCTGCTGGCTGCCGGGTCAGCCGGGTCGGCTGGCGTCTCGCCCTCCATCCGCAGATACCGGCCGGTCATCTCCACCACCCCGTAGGGCTCGCTGGCCACCACGAAGGCGTCCTCGGCCAGGCCGACGTAGAGGCCCTGGCCACTTCCCCGCAGGGCCAGCAGGAGCCGGTCCGGGGCGTCCCCGACCACCGCGCCGATCGCCAGCGAACCCTCGATCACGCTCACGGTCCGCCGGAAGGCCTCGCGGTGGTCGTGGCCGGCAGCGAGGTGGGCGGCACACAGGGTGGGCACGACCTTGGCATCGGTGGTGATCTCGGGCGCCACGCTGAGGGCCTCCGCGACCACCAGGTCGACGTGGTTGTCCACGTCTCCGTTCTGGACCGCCGTTACCACGCCTGACGGCTCGCCGTCGGCCCGGGTGGAGTCCAGCGGGTGTGCGTTGGGTTCGGAGATGAGGCCCACGCTGGCCCAACGGGTGTGGCCCAGCAGCGACCCCTCGACGGCCGGTGCCGCCAGGGCCCGGGCCAACAGCCCGTCGGCGGCCAGGGCGCCGCGTAGCGCCGCCGTGTTGTCACCCAGCTCACCGATCTCGGCAGCCACCTTTACCACGAAGGCCAGGCCGCCACCGTCCAGGACCCGCACGCTGCCCGTGCGGTGCAGGGGATCCGCCGTGCGGACCACGACCGCCGGGTCGGCCGGATCGATGCCGTGGTCCCAGAGGGTGAGTTGGAGACCGGCAGAATCTCGGCCGCGGACCTCCAGGCGGTCTATCGCCGACAGGGCCTGCTGGGTGGACAGCAACACGGCCAGGCCGGCGTCGCTGGGCGCGGGAGCCGCACTGCGCAGGGACGCCACACCCGCATGCGTTCCAAGGCGATCCCGGGTGACGGACCACAGGGCGTCCCGCACCCGGACCAGGGCGGCGTTGGCCTCCTCCACGTCGGTCGACTCACCGAGCACCTCTTCGAAGCAGACGAGTAGCCCTGGAGCCACGGCCAGGGTGGCCGTGACGCGCCCCACCAACGAGGGATCCCGATCCAGGGCCAGGAGTCCTGGAACTCCACCCAACAGGCGGTCGGCCCCCTCGAGCAGGTCGGCGGCGTCGGACAGCCGGGACGGATCCGCCGTGCCCAGGAGGTCCACGGCGGCGACGAGCGGTGCGAGGACGTCGTCGGAGCCGGGAACGGCTCGACTGGAGGGACGGCGGAGGACCGCGATGATGCCGCACATGTGTCCTGGTCTCTGCCCTTTCCGTCCCGCCGAACCGATTCGACGGCCAGCGCGACAACTCTAGGAATTCTACGGGCTCAGGTTCGGTCAGCCCGCTTGACAGCCTCAACGAGGCGCCCGGCCACCTCCGACGCAGTGCCCGCGTCGAATGCCTCGACCATCACCCTCACCACCGGCTCGGTGCCAGACGGGCGCACCAGCAACCGTCCGGTATCACCCAGCTCCGCGGCGGCCGCAGCGATCTCGCCCGCCAGCACCGCCACCAGGGCCGCAGCGTCACCGACCACGGGGACGGCATGCAGCACCTGCGGGGCACGGACCACCAGGTCGGCCGCGCGACCACCCAGGGACCGGTCGGCCCGCCTGGCTGCGTCGAGGGCCTGGATCCCGGTGAGCAGGCCGTCGCCCGTCGTGGCCAGGTCCCGGAAGATCACGTGTCCCGACTGCTCGCCGCCCAGCGACCACCCGTTGGCCTCCAGGGCCTCCAGCACGTACCGGTCGCCAACCGCCGTCTCGTGAACTGCTATCCCGTGGTCGTCCAGAGCCCGTCGGAGCCCCAGGTTGGCCATGACGGTCACCACCACCGTGGAACCGGGCAGGGTTCCCCGCTCGTTGCGGTCCACCCCACAGACGGCCAGCAGGTCGTCGCCGTCCAGCAGCCTCCCGTCGTCGCCCACGGCCACCACCCGGTCGCCGTCGCCGTCAAGGGCCAGGCCGGCGTCGGCCCCGAGGGCCAGCACGGCGGCCTGCAGTCCACCGGGACGGGTCGACCCACAGCCCTCGTTGATGTTCCGCCCGTCGGGTTCGGAGTTGATCACCGTGACATCGGCCCCCAGGCGGGCCAACGCGCCGCCGGCCAACGACGAGGTGGCACCGTTGGCGCAGTCCACGACGAGGCCCAGACCGGCCAGGGCTCCGGGTCGCACGGACGCCACCACGGCGTCCACCCAGCGGCGGGAGGCCTCGGTGGATGCTTCGTCCGACCATCCGTCGACCGGGACCGGGTCCTCGAGTCGGGGCGTCGTGTCCCAGGCGTCCTGCACGGCGGCCTGAACGGCATCGTCCAGCTTCAACCCTCCGGCCGAGAACAGCTTGACCCCGTTGTCCTGCCACGGGTTGTGCGACGCCGAGACCATGGCGGCAGCGGCGGCGCCGGCGGCGGCGGCATGGGCAACGGCCGGTGTCGGGACCACGCCCATCTGCACCACGTCCAAGCCACCGGCGGACAGCCCCTCCGCAAGTGCCCGGGACAGGCCCGGCCCGGACTCCCGCGTGTCACGGCCGACGAACACCCGGTCGGCCCCCAGAAACCCTGCGGCGGCCGCCCCGAGGGCGCGGACGACCGGTTCGTCGAGTCGCGTGCCGGCACGGGCGCGTACGCCATCGGTACCGAATCGGAGGCCCGCTGGAGGGACCCCTGCTCCTGCCATGCAGGGCAGCGTAGAAGCCGGACCGGACGTCGGGCCGCCGCTCAGCGTTTGGAGTACTGCGGCGCCTTGCGGGCCTTGTGGAGGCCGTACTTCTTGGACTCCTTCTTGCGGTCATCCCGCGTCAGGAGGCCCGCCTGCTTCAGGGCAGGACGGCGCTCGGGCTCAAGGGCCTCCAGCGCGCGGGAGATGCCGAGCCGCATGGCACCGGCCTGGCCACTCACACCACCACCGTGGAGCGTCACGTCGATGTCGTATGCGCCCTCGGTCGCCGTGACCCGGAGCGGCTCCATGAACACCAGGCGGTGGCTCTCCGACGGGAAGTAGTCCTCGGCCGTGCGGCCGTTCACCGTCACGTTGCCGGTACCGGGACGGAGCCGGACACGGGCGACCGACCGCTTGCGACGACCGGTGGACTGGATGAGGGGACTGGACATCGGAGGCTCCTAGTTCAGGCCGTGCGGGCCCGGGCGTGGTCGAGGGCCAGCGGCTGCGGCTGCTGGGCCTCGTGCGGATGGTCGGCGCCGCGGTAGACCTTCAGCTTGGTGATCTGCTGGCGACCCAGGCGGTTCTTGGGGAGCATGCCCCGGATGGTCCGGCGGACCGCCTCCTCGGGCTTCGACGCCAGGAACTCGCCGTAGGAGCGGGTGCGGAGGCCGCCCGGATACCCGGAGTGGTCGTAGACGTTCTTGTCGGTCGCCTTGGCGCCAGTCAGGACGACCTTGTCGGCGTTGATGATCACGACGTGGTCACCGGTGTCGATGTGGGGGGCGAAGGTCGGCTTGTGCTTGCCGCGCAGGATCGCCGCCACCCCGGACGCCATGCGGCCGAGGATCAGGCCATCGGCGTCGATGACGTGCCAGGCACGCTGGATCTCGCTGGCCTTGGGGGTGTACGTGGACACGGAAACCACCTGTTTCGTGGAGAGAACACTGGATGAGGACCACGGAGGCCGGTTCGACCACCGGGGATCAGCGCCGAAACCGGGCGCGATCGGACCGGGGACCAAGGCTAGGGCCGCCTCCCTCCACCGGCAACCCGCCGGGACCCGGTGAGTCACGCGCCATAGCTGGGTTTCCGCCGGTCTCAACCGACCTCCGGAGCGCCGCCGGAGTAGGACGCGCCGCCCTCCTCCGGGTAGGCCACGGACCAGAAGGTCAGGCCACCGGGCGGCGCCGGTTCCCCGGCCGCCCGACGGTCACAGGCGGCCAGGATCCCGGGAATGGAGCCGGCAGCCAGGCGGCCTCGCCCCACGTCGACCAGGGTGCCGACCACCGACCTGACCATCTGGTGGCAGAAGGCCGACGCCGAGACCTCGAACTCCAGCAGTTCCACGCCCGACAGGTCGTCGGCCAACCGCCGCCAGGACGCACCGGTGATCCGGCGCACCATGGTCGCAGCCGTGCCATCCGGTAGGGGTGGGCGCCGCCGGCAGAACGACGAGAAGTCGTGCTCGCCCACGAGGTGGGCCGTGGCGGCCTCCATGACCTCCAGGTCGAGGGCATCGGAAACGTGCCAGGCCCGTGACGTGGTGAACGGGTCGGCATCAGGACGGTTCAGGATCCGGTACCTGTAGGTCCGCCCAATGGCGCTGAACCGGGCGTCGAAGTCGTCCGGAGCCCGCTGCAGCGTGGATACCACCACCGACGGGCCGCACTGCCGGTTCACCGACCGCCGCAGAAGATCCAGGTCGACGTCGTCGGGGGCATCGAAGCTGATGACCTGGCCGACGGCGTGGACCCCCCGGTCGGTACGGCCTGCGCAGGCGACGACCACCCGGGTTCGCAGCACGCGGGAGAGGGCCTCGTCCAGGAGGCCGGCGACTGTGGGAACGCCGGCGTTGGCGGCGAAACCGTGGAACGGGGCTCCGTCGTAGGCGACGCCTCCCCGGACCCGCATGACGGGCGGGCTCAGACCAGCTCGATGCGCGCCATCGGCGCGTTGTCGCCGTGGCGCGGACCCACCTTCAGGATCCGGGTGTAGCCACCGGGCCGGTCGGTGTAGCGCGGTCCGATCTCGTCGAACAGCTTGGCCGCCATCTCCCGGTCACGAAGGAACGACACCACCTGGCGGTGGTTGTGCAGGCCGCCCTTCTTGGCCTTCGTGATCATCTTCTCCGCGATGGGGCGGAGAGCCTTAGCTTTCGCCTCGGTGGTCGTGATCGCCTCGGCGGCGATGAGCGAGGCGACCAGGTTGGCCATCATCGACTTCTGGTGTGCGGAACTACCGCCGAAGCGACGGCCCCTCCTGGGGGTGGCGGGCATGGGATCAGTTCCTCACCCGGAGCGCCAGACCGCGCTCGTCCAGCTTCTCGATGACCTCGTCCAGCGACTTCTGGCCGAAGTTGGTGACTGCCAGGAGGTCGTCCTCGGTCTTGTCCAGCAACTGGCCGATGGTGTCGACCTGTGCCCGCTTGAGGCAGTTGCGGGGACGCTCGGAGAGGTCCAGGTCCTCGATGGGGAGGTCCAGATCCGGTGAGCTTCCGCCCACCTCCTCCGTCTCGCCGAGCTCCAGGCCACGGGCGTCGTCGCTCATGTCCTCGACCAGCTGCACGAGGGTCCGCAGGGTGGCGCCAGCCGAGGCCAGGGCGTCGCGCGGGGTCAGCGAGCCGTCGGTGGTGATGTCCAGCACCAGCCGGTCCATGTCCTGGGCCTGGCCGACGGAGACGGGCTCCACGTCGATCGACACTCGACGCACCGGCGAGAACAGGGCGTCCACGGGGATGACGCCGATGACGCCATCGCCGCTGGAACGATCCGACCCGAGGTAGCCGCGGCCGACCTCGATGGTCAGCTCGAGGGCGAGGCGGCCCTTGGCCGTCACCGTGGCCAGGTGCAGGCCCGGGTTCAGGACCTCGACCTGCTCGTTGGTCTCAAGTGCCGAGGCGGTGACCTCGGCAGCGCCACGCACGTCGACGCGCAGCGTCACCGGCTCGTCGCTGTGGCAGCGCAGCTCTACGTCCTTCAGGTTCAGGACGATGTCGGTGGCATCCTCCACGACCCCGTCGATGGTGCCGAACTCGTGCAGTGCGTCATCGAACTTGATCTGGGTGACCGCTGCGCCCGGAATGGATGACAGCAGGGTACGGCGGAGCGAGTTGCCCAGGGTGTGGCCGAATCCCGGCTCGAGCGGGCCGATCGAGAACTGCTGACGGTTGCCCTCGGCCTCGTCGACCGCTTCGACGGTAGGTCGCTGAATGACCAGCATGGAATGTCCTTCTTGCCTGTTGCGGGTACGGGTTCCGGCTCGTGGCGGGCCGGTTACTACTTCGAATAGAGCTCGACGATGAGTTGCTCGCGGACCGGCACGTCGATCTGGTCGCGGACCGGCAGCTCGTGGACGGTGACCTCGTGGCCGTTGTCCCCCATCTCCAGCCAAGCCGGGGACTGGCGGTCCAGGACGTCGATGTTCCACTGGACGACGATCATCTTGCGTGCCTTGGCGCGCAGGGCGACGACCTCGCCCTTCTTGCAGCGGTAACTGGGGATGTCCACCCGGCGACCGTTCACGTCGACGTGGCCGTGGTTGACGAGCTGGCGTGCCTGGGCCCGGGTGGCGGCCATGCCAGCCCGGTAGACCACGTTGTCCAGGCGCAGCTCAAGGAACCGGAGCATGTTCTCGCCGGTCACGCCCTGACGGCGGCTGGCCTCCTCGTAGACCCGGCGGAACTGCTTCTCGGAGAGGCCGTAGGAAAAGCGTGCCTTCTGCTTCTCCTGGAGCTGCAGCAGGTACTCGGACGGGTTGCCCCGACGCCGGGTACGGCCGTGCTCCCCGGGGGGGTACGGACGCTTGTCCAGCGCCACCACCTCACCCTTGGTGCCGAAGATGTTTGTGCCCAGGCGCCGGGAGACCCGGGCCTTGGGGCCTGTGTAGCGGGACATCCTCAGACCCTCCGTCGCTTGGGCGGCCTGCAGCCGTTGTGGGGAATCGGGGTGACGTCCTTGATGCCGGTCACCTCGATGCCCGTGTTCTGAATGGTACGGATGGCGGTCTCCCGTCCGGAACCCGGACCGCGGACCACCACGTCGACCTTGCGAATGCCGTGCTCCATGGCGCTCCGGGCGCACTGCTCGGCGGCCATCTGGGCGGCGAAGGGCGTCGACTTGCGAGAGCCCTTGAAGCCGACGTTGCCGGCCGATGCCCACGCCAGGGTGTTCCCACCCTGGTCGGTGATGGTGATGATCGTGTTGTTGAAAGAACTCTTGATGTGCGCCACGCCGTGCGGGACGTTCTTCCGTTCCTTCTTGCGGGGGCGT
>Ga0208881_1000271_pt1 | contig 18004 bp, 14 predicted proteins | sample Knorr_S23_td_AAI_FD_185610 | JGI IMG/M metagenome (GOLD analysis project Ga0208881, IMG submission 185610) | Marine microbial communities from Southern Atlantic Ocean transect - Knorr_S23_td_AAIW_ad_876m_LV_B (SPAdes) (version 2) | ecosystem: Environmental > Aquatic > Marine > Oceanic | place... | reverse complement strand
ATGGCCGTATTATACACATAGGCTTCAAGCTCTAAATATATAACCTTTTTAGAAATGAAAAATAAAAGACCAACTAGAAATAACTTTGAGAGTGAACTATCTACTTGGAGCTTAAAAAAAGGCAATAAATTAATAATCACTTCCAACTCCTCATTAGCTGAAGCTACTTATCGTAAATTAGAAAAAAAGATGAATGAAGTAGTTCTGTTACCGCATACAGAAACCTTGCCCTATGATTTTTTTTCGCCTTCCAAAAATATTAGAAACCATAGGATGCAAACTCTTTCTAAACTACTTTCGCATGAAAAGCTTACATTAATTACTTCTATACAAGCTCTAATGAGCCCTTGCCCAGATAAAACTCACCTTCTTCCCTTTGAATTATTAGAAACTGACCAACTGATAAACAGAAAAAACTTTATTTATGGTTTAAAAAATTCAGGCTATGAAAGAAAAGATATCGTGACTGAGATGGGTGAGTACTCATTAAGAGGATCAATAATAGATATCTATCCTACTGGATTAGAACTACCTATTAGAATTGAAATTAATAATAAAAAGATTGAATCTTTAAGGACTTTTAGTCCTGTCTCTCAATTAACAATAAAAAGGATTAATTCTTTTTTTGCTTTACCCCCTCAAGAATACTCTTTAAATGAGAAAGGCATAAACAGTTTTAAGAATAATTGGAGGAAAGCCTTTGATGTCTTTGAAGAAGATAGTGATATCTTTAAATCCATCTCTAAGGGAAAGGCTGAAGAAGGTACTGAAATTTATTTACCCTTATTTTTTAATGGAAAAATAACAGTTATTAGTTTTCTAGAAAACTTTGATGAAGTCTTACTAGATCAAAATGTAGAAAAAGAACTAAAAGAGTATCAATCCCTAATTGAAGAAAGGTTTGAAGAATATAGATATGACATAAAAAGACCATTACTTGAACCAAGAGATATCTTCTTAACTGTTAAAGAATATGAAATATTTTTAAGCAGTTGTGAAGTTCTACAAATTAAATTTCAAGAACCTAAGGTTAAAAAAGTAACTAAGGAAACAAGAAAACTAAATCCAATTAATCGCACCCCATCTCATCAAATACTTGAAGTTGACGATTATGTTGTTCATCTTTTTCATGGAATAGGAATTTTTAGAGGCCTCAAAAATATAATATCCCAAAATATTACTAATGAATGCTTAGAAATAGAATATAAAAATGATAGTAAAGTTTATGTGCCAGTAGAATCAATGCATCTAGTTTCAAAATATTTTGGAGCAGAAAATATTTCTTTAGATGAATTAGGATCAAAAAAATGGCAAAAAAAGAAATCTTTAGCCCTTAAAAAAACATTTGATACAGCAGCTGAACTTCTAGATATTCAAGCTAAACGAGATTCTAAGAAGGGAAAAAAATATACTGTTCCCGAAGAATACAAGGAATTTTGTAAGGAATTTCCTTTTATAGAAACATTGGATCAAACAACAACTATCTCTGAAATAGAAAATGATCTAAAAAATTTTAGACCTATGGATAGATTGGTATGTGGCGAAGTAGGGTTTGGAAAAACTGAGGTTGCTATGAGAGCTTCTTTTTTAGCAGCCTTTAACAATAGTCAAATTTGTATTCTGGTTCCTACAACAGTTCTAGCCCAACAACATTATGAAAGTTTTGTTAAGAGGTTCTCTAAAACGCCAATAAATATAGAAAAACTAAGTAGAGATGTTAAGCCAAAAAAGAAAAAAGAGGTACTAACTAACCTAAAGAATGGTCGCATCGATATTATTATAGGTACACATGCTCTTTTGCAAGGATCAATTAAATTTCATGAACTAGGCTTACTGATAATAGATGAAGAGCATAGATTTGGTGTTAGACAAAAAGAAAAAATAAAAAAGCTAAGGGAGCAAGTCAACGTTCTTTATCTTTCAGCTACACCAATTCCAAGGTCGTTAAATTTTGCTTTATCAGAATTAAAGGATTTATCCATAATTGCAACTGCTCCGGAGGATAGATTGTCAGTTAGAACTTTTATTTACCCCTTTAATGAGAATCTAATAAAGGAGAGCATTCAAAGAGAACTTATTAGAAATGGACAAGTTTATTACCTTTGCAATGATCTTCGTTTAATTAATGACAGAAAAATAAGACTTGGAGAATTATTCCCTTCACAAACCGTCGATGTAGTTCACGGAAAACTAAAAGGGTCAGAAATAGAGGAAAAAATGTTACTTTTTCAAAATGGGCAAATTGACATACTTGTATGCTCAACAATCATAGAAAGTGGATTAGATATAAGTAATGCAAATACTCTAATAGTTGAAGAAGCGGACAGATTAGGTTTATCTCAGTTACATCAGTTAAGAGGAAGGGTTGGGAGAGGAAAGAAACAAGCTTATGCATATTTTCTAAAGTCTTCACGGATCTTAAAAAGGGGGAAAGCAGATAAAAGATTAAAAGCTCTCCAAGATTCAGATTCCCTATCAGCTGGATTTTTGTTATCAATGAAAGACCTTGAAGCTAGAGGAGCTGGAGAAATTTTAGGAGAAAATCAAAGCGGCATAATGGAGTCTATAGGAATAGAACTATATTTAAGATTAGTCAATAAAGCCTCTAACCAGATACAAAAAGGGGAAGTTGATTCTTTTATAATAGAAAAACAAACAGAAATTAATTTAGGTACCTCAGCTTATATTCCTAATGATTATCTTCCTGATATCAGCCAGAGACTAATTATGTATAGCAGGATATCTTCAGCAATATCTTTAAAAGAGTTAAAAGATATCCAAGTTGAAATGATAAACAGATTTGGTTTATTTCCCAAGGAGCTCAAATCTCTATTTTTTGAAACTGAGATAGCACTTATGGCCGCACAACAAAAAATTAAAGAAATTAGAATAGGAGAACAAAATATAAAAATCAGTTATTTAAACGCTGGCAAAGACAAAACCCTTAAGAAGGGGGTAGACTTTGAAGATAGTGTTAAGAAGATATATAAAAAGTTAAATTTAATAAAAAAGGTTTCATGAAAAAGATTTTATTGTTATTGATTTCAATAAGTCCTTTATTGATGAGCAATGAATCTATCCCAGAAAAGCTTCTTCTCTCTTCAAAAGCTTTTGCTGATAACCCATACATCTATCCAGTTTATAGGATCGACTTAATTATTTTTTCTCACAAACAAATAAATGAAAAAGATAAACAAGAAAGGTTCCCTCAACTTGAAAAGTTTATTTACTCTGATGATCTCTTACAACTCCATGAAACACCTCACCTTTTAGTAAATAGAGAGGCTATCAAAGATGGTTTGATCCCAAATACTCAAGTTATTAAATCTATTGAATTAAATAGCCAACTCACGTCAATCAATACCCAAGAAGAAGTAGAAGTTGAAAGTACTAAACCTCTGCTGCCTTATGAATATTTTGAATTAATTGATGATAAAAATAGCCCAACAAAAAAGTTTGCTAAAAGGCTTAATACTAGGAAGAACTACGAAGTATTATTTGAGGGTAGTTGGTTTCAACCTTTATTCAATCAAGAGATATCAAGCCCAATATATATTAGCAATGAAAATGATTTTAATGGTATTCACGGAGAACTTTTACTCTATAAAGAAAGGTTTCTTCATTCTAATCTAAAGATAAGACTGTCTGAAAGAACAAATGAAGAACAAAATATATCCACTATAAATCTGTATAATTTCAATAACTTACTGAAATTATCTAAAGTTGATAATAGATTTGTAAGTTTTTTTAAGTCCCTGGGTGAAGATGTTGTCTCTTTTTCAAGTTGGATATTCAGAACAAAAGAGTTTTCTCCAGTTTTATCTAGTAAAGAAAGTTATTTACTCGTTAATAGTAATTACAAAGACTTATTTGAAATCAATCAACAGACTAAAATGAAAGAAGATGCTTTTCATTATGTTGATCACCCCTATTTTGGGGCTGTTATAAGGGTAAGTCAGTGGAAAAAACCATGAAGATCTAAAAAGTTACCTTCTTTAGTTTTTTCTGTAATTCTTGAAGTATCTCTTTGTTCTCTTCATTATCTTCCGCTTCTAACATCTCTCCTATCTTAGTTAAAGTACGCTCTATATTTAACCAGGGTCCTTTATCTGACAGTCTTTGAGTTAAAAAAGAATTATATTTTTGGAGGGAATGATCAGAGATTCCGTCAACTGAATTTGTGCAAACAAGCCTTTCGGCTAACTCTCTATACCTTGAATCTTCAAAACCTTCAATTAACCTATGCCTTTCTTCCCAAGGCGTAGAGTGAAATCTTTCCATCCAAAGCTCGTCTTCACTAGATGGAAACCCTGTATAAACTGCCTGTTCTACAAACTTTGGCGGTGGATATTGAATTTGATTATTAGTTAATAACTCACTAATTCTAGATTGCAACTGAGTGTTATTCCTGATTTTGATTGCCCTCTCCTCTAATTGTTCAAAAGGAATATCTAGCGTGTCATGGATTGAAGGTACTTCCAGAGAATTTATTAAGGGTAAACTTCTATTAATTCTTACTTTTCTGATGCCTGTGCCAGCGGTAGATATTTGTTCTAGTAATTCTGGATCAGATAGTTCATTTAAAGCATCAGGATCAAAGTACAGATCAGCTACAGCTACTTCATTCTGCATTTTTTGGTTTTGCCCACAGAAGGTTACAGGATAAGTAAATTTCTTTTTTCTTATGACCTCACCAATCATAGCAAAAGGTTCTGATTGAATTAATCTAAGATTCCCATCTTTAGAAGATCCTCTTAATGAAGCATTCCAAGCTTGTGGTGCTCTTTCAGCTACAAGTCTAGATAAGTTAACCATCAAGTAACAATCTGCTACGGCATCATGAGCATTAAGAGAAGAAATATTATTAGCTTCAGCCCAATCAGTGAGTTTTAAACTAATTTCATTTTCATTATTCTTAGGTATAACAAGTGAATTTGGGAAAAAATTAGCAAGTATTTGGAATGTGTACATCAAGTCTAGTCTAGTAGCACCACCTGTATTAGTTATGTAAGGAGGAAGCAAGCACCAATAAAATTGTCTTCTAAACAACTCTTCATCGAACCTATGTCCGTTGTAAGTAATAAAAATAGGATTTTTTTCTGAGGACCAACTTAACCAATCTTCTCTGAGTTTTAACATCATTTCATAATGAGAAGGACTTTCTTCGTTAAGGCACTCAATCTTTTTATGGATAAGAAACGCCTCAGGACTAGGAACAACCCAAGGCAAAAGTTTAGAAAACAAGTTGTGCTCCTTTTCTACTACTAAATCCTCATCGGTTAGCAGGGAACCTACTTGAATAATTTGTGAAAAATTTATATCTAAACCAGTAGTTTCGGTATCAGTAAAGATATAGCAAGTATCAGAGTTTAGTTGAGTCACAACTTATTTATTAACCGTAAGGTTCTTTAGTTATTATTTGTAATATGCGTTTTCTCTGTAACTATGGTCAGTTACATCAGTTATGCCTTTAAGTTCTGGAATTTCCTCTATTAGTGTCTTTTCTACTCCATCCTTGAGCGTTACATCTACCATTCCACAACCTTGGCACCCTCCTCCGAACTGAAGAACTGCCGTTTCTTTATTTATAATTTCTACCAAAGATACTTCGCCTCCATGGGATGCTAAGCTTGGGTTGATTTCAGAATAAAGAAGATAATTAACTCTTTCTTCTAGAGAGGCATCTTCGCCTATGCTGGGAACTTTAGCATTGGGAGCTTTTATAGTAAGCGTACCCCCAAATTTATCTGGGGAATAGTCCACAACAGCATCTTCAACAAATGACATTGATTTTTTTTCTAAATAAAGCGAAAAGCAGTAATCTTTGCTAATTTCATATTCACTTATATCATCGTCTTCCTTGCAATAAGCTATGCAAGTTTCAGCTCTTGGTGATCCCGGTTCACTGACAAAAACTTTGACACCTATAGTATCTGAATCTTGTTTTTGTAAAAGTTCATCTAGATACTTTTCGGCTGGTTTTGTTATTTGTATAGAAGCCATAAATACATTTTATAATTAAAACACTTACAATTCACTTTAAGTGACTTAAAAATTAGCGCAAAAGAATGAAAGTAGCTGAATTTAAAAAGAAGTTAAATAAAAAGATTTTGGTTATGGATGGTGCCATGGGCACTGAAATACAGTCTAAGAAGCTTTCAGAAGAAGACTTTAGGGGCAACTTATTTAAAGATTACTCTAGAGATCTAAAAGGCAATAATGATCTTCTTAACCTAACTCAACCTGAAGTAATAAAAAAAATCCATAAATCTTTCTTGAATACAGGATCTGATTTTATTCAAACAAACACTTTCAATTCCAGTTCCATTTCACAGAATGACTACGGTTTAGAGGAAAGAGCTTATGAATTGAATTTTAATGGAGCTAGGATAGCTAAAGAGGCCATTAAGGAATCAAAGACTAATGCTTGGGTGATAGGATCTATTGGACCAACTAATACTACTGCTTCCATGTCTCCAGATGTAACTGACCCAGCAAAAAGAAATATTCTTTTTGATCAATTAGTTAATTCTTATAAGGAATGTATACAGGGATTAATTGATGGAGGTGTGGATTTTTTAATGTTCGAAACAATTTTTGATACCTTAAATGCAAAAGCTGGTGTCTATGCTTATATTGATAAATGCATAGAAATTGGAAAAGAAGTACCTTTAATGATTTCAGGTACTATTACAGATAACTCTGGGAGAACTTTGTCAGGACAAACCCCCGAAGCCTTTTGGACATCTATTAAGCATGCTAATCCTTTTTCTATTGGTTTTAATTGTGCATTAGGAGCTGAGCAACTTAGGCCTCATTTAGTCTCTTTAAATAAAATTTCTGATGCACCCATAAGCTTGCACCCTAATGCTGGCCTTCCTAATGAAATGGGGGAATACGATGAGACCCCTTCTCATATGGCTAAGGTAATAAAGGAAATGGCGGAAAATGGGCTTTTAAATATTGTAGGTGGATGTTGTGGCACGACCCCTGATCATATCGAAGCTATTAAAGACGCAGTAGAGGGGATAAAACCAAGAAAATTAACTACACACAAGCAACAAAGTACTTTTAGTGGTTTAGAGCATTTAGTTATTACTAATGATTCCCTTTTTGTAAATATCGGAGAAAGAACTAATGTCACTGGATCAACTAAATTCGCTAAGTTAATTAAAGAAAAAAATTATTCAGAAGCTTTAGAAGTAGCTAAAGACCAAGTTTCATCAGGTGCTCAAATCATTGATATAAACATGGACGAAGGAATGCTTGATTCTTTAGAAGAAATGGACCTCTTCTTAAAGCTTGTTGCTTCTGAACCAGATATCTCAAAAGTTCCTATTATGATTGATTCTTCAAAGTGGGAAGTAATTGAAGCTGGTTTAAAGGTTGTTCAGGGAAAAGCTATAGTCAATTCCATTAGCATGAAAGAAGGTGAAGAAGAATTTATAAGAGTTGCCAAATCATGTCTTAAGTATGGAGCGGCAGTAATAGTAATGGCCTTTGATGAGAAAGGACAGGCTGATTCATTAGTAAGAAGAAAAGAAATTTGTAAAAGATCATACGATCTTCTTACTAACAAAGTGAAGTTTCCACCAGAAGATATAATCTTTGATCCTAATGTTTTTGCCGTAGCTACTGGACTTGAAGAACATAGAAATTATGCTAAAGATTTTTTTGAGGCTTGCGTCTACATAAAGAAGGAATTCCCTTTAACTAATATTTCAGGCGGAATAAGCAATGTTTCTTTTTCTTTCAGAGGAAATAACGCGGTGAGAGAGGCAATGCATTCAGTATTTCTATTCCATGCCATTAAGAGCGGCCTCACAATGGGCATAGTAAATGCGGGTCAACTAGCAGTGTATGAAGATATAGACCCCGAACTAAAAGTGTTAGTTGAAGATGTGATTCTGAATAGAAGAGAAGATGCAACTGAAAGATTAGTGGATGAGGCAACTAAATTTCTTCAAGATCAATCTACTGCCACCAAAGACGAAGAATGGAGGAATTTGAAAGTTAGTGAAAGAATTAATCATTCTTTAGTTAAAGGGATTAATAAATACATTATTGAAGATGTAGAAGAATTAAGGTTGGAATCAGATTCTCCTGTAGAAGTAATTGAAGGCCCCTTAATGGACGGAATGAATGTGGTGGGTGATCTGTTTGGAGAAGGAAAAATGTTTCTTCCTCAGGTCGTTAAAAGTGCAAGGGTTATGAAGGAAGCTGTTTCCTACCTTATTCCTTATTTGGAAGAAGAAAAAGAAGGTGGTATTAGCTCTAATGGAAAGATTGTAATGGCTACTGTGAAGGGCGACGTTCATGATATTGGAAAAAATATAGTTGGTGTGGTTCTTCAATGTAACAACTATGAGATTTTAGATTTGGGAGTCATGGTTCCTGCAGAAAAAATTATTGAAACTGCCGTTAAAGAGAAAGCTGATTTAATAGGATTAAGTGGATTAATAACCCCTTCACTGGATGAAATGATTAATGTTGTCCAAGAATTAAGTAGAAAGAAAATTAATATACCAGTACTTATTGGAGGAGCTACCACTTCTAAAGCGCATACAGCTTTAAAAATAGAGCCAAATTACAAAACGGGTCTTGCTACACATGTATTAGATGCTTCAAGAAGTGTTGGAGTTGTACAGAATTTATTAAGTAAAAAAAATAAAAAGTCGTATACAGAAGAAATAAGAAAGGACTATGTTACTACCAGAGAAAGGTTAGCAAATAAAAGTTCACCTAATCTTTTATCCTTGGAAGAGGCAAACAAAAATAAACTCAATATAAACTGGAAAAAATCTAAACCAGTAAAGCCGTCTTTTTTGGGGGTACAAGAATTAAATCCAGTTCCTGTTGATGTGTTGAGATCATATATAGATTGGACTCCTTTTTTTAAAACTTGGAGTCTTGCTGGAAGTTACCCAAAAATTCTAAAAGATAAAGTTGTGGGAGAGGCTGCAACACAGCTATTCCGGGATGCAAATAAAATGTTAGATGAATTAGAAAAGTCTAAAATTATTAAAAACAAATCAGTTATAGGTTTTTGGCCAGCTTCTCAAAATAAGAAAAATGAAGTTAAGGTCTATAAAAATGAAAAAAGAGAAGAACAGATAACTACCTTAAATTTTCCTAGGCAACAGAGATTTCAAGGAAAAGGAAATCCCAATCTTTCCCTTTCTGATTTTATTGCTCCAGAAGGCATAGACACTAAAGACTATATAGGCGCCTTTGCAGTAACTTCAGGAATAGGAGTTGAAGAAGCTTGTGCAGAATATGAAAACAATAACGATGACTACTCTTCAATAATGCTTAAAGCAATAGCAGATAGATTAGCCGAATCTCTTGCTGAATATGTCCATGAAAAAGTAAGAAAGGACTACTGGGGTTATTCAAAAGATGAGGAGTTAACTCAAGAAGCATTAATAAAAGAAAAATATATAGGAATAAGGCCAGCTCCTGGATATCCTGCGTGCCCTGATCATTCTGAAAAAGTTAAACTCTTTTCTTTACTAAATGCTAAAGAAAAAGCGAATATTTATTTAACAGAGAATTTCGCAATGTTGCCCGCAGCTTCTGTAAGTGGTTGGTATTTCTCTAATAGTGAAAGTAAATACTTTGGGTTAGGCAAAATAACTGAGGGTCAAATTAAAAATATTTCTTCTAATAGAGAAGAGGATATAAAGCTTACTAAAAAATATTACAGTACTAACCTTGAATAAAAATGAAGATCTATATGCCCTTCAGTTAAAAAGAAAAAGGGATTTATTCTTATCTTTTTTCTCTGAATTTACTAAAGACTTAGATTGTTTTCCTTCTCCTATTTCTAACTTTCGAACTAGAGCAGAGCTAGGGGTTCATGTAAATGACTCTATTAACTTCACTATGGTTGAAAATAATAAAAAAATCTTTATTGATAATCTTGAAATTTGTGATGAGAAAATTAATAACATTATTAATCTGCTAAAAAAATACGTAACTGATAAGGAATCTATCAAAGAAAAACTATTTCAAGCTGAGATACAGGTCGCAAGAAATGGAGAGGGAATGGTATCCCTTATATACCATAAATCTTTAGACACAAATTGGATTGAAGACGCTCAGAACTTAAGTTCAAAAATTGGTGTATCGATCATTGGAAGGAGCAAAAAACAAAAGTTAGTTATAGGTAGAGATTTTGTGACGGAAACTTATAAGGTTAAAGATCAAACTATTAAAATTGATTTGTATGAACAATGCTTCAGTCAAACTAACCCTTATATTTGTGACCAAATGCTTTCATGGGTTCATGAAAGAGAAGATCCAAATTTTCATATAACTGAACTTCATTGCGGAATAGGAACATTCACTGCCCTCCTCTCAAATATATTTTCTAAAGTTCTTGCCACTGAAAATAGCAGACCCAGCATCAAAGCTTTAAAGAAAAACTTAGAAAATAATTTTATTACAAATGTACAGTTTGCCCGAATGTCAGGATTAGAAACTTTGGAAGCATTAAATAAAGTACGGACCTTTAACAGACTAAAGCATGTAAATTTAAAAAGTTTAAAAAGAGATGTTCTTTTTTTAGATCCTCCGAAAACTGGTTTAGATTCATTATCACTAGACTTAATTAAACAAGTTAACTTTAAAGAGATTATCTACCTGTCTTGTGGTTTTCCATCTTTAAAATCTAATATAAATAATCTACTTTCAGATTACTGCATTGAAAAAGCAGCCTTTTTTGATCAGTTCCCTTTTACTGACCACTTAGAGACAGGGGTAATTTTAAAAAAAAGAGTTACAACTTAGCTTCTAGTTCAGGCAAAGCATCAAATAAATCTGCAACCAAACCATAGTCAGCTACTTGGAAAATAGGCGCATCTTCATCCTTATTTATAGCAACAATTACCTTGCTGTCTTTCATCCCTGCTAAATGTTGGATTGCACCTGAAATTCCTACAGCTATGTACAAATTAGGCGCCACGATTTTACCTGTTTGGCCTACTTGCATATCATTAGGTACAAAGCCTGAATCTACTGCAGCTCTAGAAGCTCCAATGGCAGCACCAAGTTTGTCTGCTATTCCTTCAAGTAACCTAAAATTCTCTCCATTTTGCATCCCACGTCCACCTGAAATAACAATATCTGCTGAAGTTAATTCAGGCCTATCAGATTTAGCTAATTCTTCACTTACAAAACTTGAAATGCCTAGGTTAGAATCCTCATCAAAGATTTCTTTGGTAGCAGATCCTCCTTGGTCTTCACAATCATCAAATCCAGTAGCTCTAACGGTAATTACTTTTATAGCATCTGAACTCTTAACTGTTGCTATACAATTCCCTGCATAGATTGGTCTTTCAAAAGTATCTTCAGAAAGTACTGAAATTATTTCTGAGATTTGTGAAACATCTAACAAAGCAGCTACTCTTGGCATAAAATTCTTTCCGTTGCTAGTAGCTGCAGCAAGAATGTGTGAATAATCTTTTCCTATTTTAGAAACTAATAAACCAATGTTCTCAGCAAGAAAATTTTTGTAAGACTCGCTATCTGCAACTATAACCTTGCGAATACCAGGAATCGAACAGGCCTGGTCTGCAACCGTTTCGCATGAAAAACCAGCTATCAGTAAATCTATTTCTGTACCGATTTCTTTAGCCGCAGTAATAGTATTTAAGGTAGCTCCTTTTAACTCTTCATTGTCGTGCTCTGCTATTACTAATATGCTCATGTAATCACCTTGGCTTCATTTTTCAGTTTATCCACCAATTCATCAACGCTCTCCACTATAACTCCCGCTGCTCTCTCAGGAGGTGGAGAAACTTTTAATATCTCTGTCCTGGGAGAAGCATCAACACCTAATTCTTCTGGGGTCAACGTATCTAAGGGTTTCTTTTTTGCTTTCATAATGTTGGGTAATGAAGCATACCTTGGTTCGTTTAACCTTAAATCTGTTGTGACCACAGCAGGAAGATTTAGGGAGACAGTTTGCAGCCCTCCATCTACCTCTCTCGTAACACTTATCTTTCCTTCACCAATTTTTATTTCTGATGCAAAGGTTCCCTGCGGATAAGAAAGTAAAGAAGCTAACATTTGACCCGTTTGATTTGAGTCATCATCAATGGCTTGTTTGCCTAAAATGATCAAATCTGGCTGTTCTTTTTCAGCAACTGATTTTAATAACTTTGCCACTCCTAAAGGTTCAACTTCTAACTCTGTTTCAACTAAGATAGCCCGATCTGCACCTAGAGCTAAAGCAGTTCTTAACTGTTCTTGACAAGCAGTAGTTCCAATTGAGACTGCAATTATTTCTTGGGCTGTTCCGGCCTCTTTAAGCCTTATAGCTTCTTCCACTGCTATCTCACAAAAGGGGTTTATGGCCATCTTAACATTGGCTAAATCTGGGCCTGTCTCATCTGATTTAGCCCTAACTTTAACGTTATAATCAACAACTCGTTTTATTGGAACTAGAACCTTCATGTATGCAAATCCTTTATAATGGTATAAAAATAGAGCGGCTATTCTATATCTGCTTAAACTAGCTTACAAATAAAAGATACCTATGGAAGAAATGCAAAGAGAGTCTATGGAATATGATGTTGTTATCGTAGGGGCAGGCCCTTCAGGTCTTTCTACGGCTATTAAGCTTAAGCAACTAGCTACAGATAATAAGTCTGAAATATCTATTTGCGTTGTGGAAAAAGGATCTGAAGTGGGAGCTCATATACTTTCTGGAAATGTAATAGACCCAAAAGCTTTAAATGAACTCATACCTGATTGGGAAGAAAAAGGTGCTCCGTTAAAAACCAAAGTTAATAAAGACTCAGTGAGGTATTTACTAACTGAATCTATTACTATTTCTGCTCCGCTAATGTTTGTTCCTACCTTTAAGAACCATGGCAATTACATTATCAGTTTAGGGAATTTATGTCGGTGGCTAGCAGAATATGCTGAAAGCTTAGAAATAGATATTTTTGCAGGTTTTCCTGCGTCTGAATTAATATTTGAAGATGATAAAGTGACAGGCGTGCTCACTGGTGATATGGGTATAGACTCTAAAGGTGAAAAAAAACCTGGATATGAACCAGGTATTGAACTTAAAGCCAAGTTTACAGTTCTTGCAGAAGGTTGCAGAGGTCACTTAGGCAAACAAATAATCAGTAAATACAAGCTTGATGAAGGTAAAGATCCTCAACACTATGGCATTGGATTTAAAGAAGTATGGGATCTGAAATCTGATCTCCATGAAGAAGGGTTAGTTATCCATACTCTAGGATGGCCAGCTAAGGGAACAGTATCTGGCTCTTATTTTTACCATGGGGAAAACAATCAAGCATTTATTGGTTATGTAGTACCTCTGGACTATAAAAACCCCCATTTGAGCCCTTATGATGAATTCCAACAATGGAAACACCAAGCTTCTATTGGTAAATATCTTGAAGGTGGAAAAAGAGTTGCCTATGGTGCGAGAGCTTTAATTAAAGGAGGGTTTCAATCACTACCAAAAATGAACTTTCCTGGAGGTTTATTAATTGGTGACAATGCTGGTACTCTGAATTTTCCTAGAATTAAAGGTACTCATACTGCAATGAAGTCCGGAATACTAGCAGCTGAAACTATCTTTGATTCTTTTCAGAATAAAGACTCAGGCCTTGAGGAATATGAAGAAAGATTTACTTCTTCATGGATCAATAGTGAATTACATAAAGCAAGGAACTGGAATCCCTTTTTACATAAATTTGGTCCTTATCTTGGTGTTTTGTTGGCTGCCATAGATCAGTTTATCTTTAGAGGTAAGCTTCCCTTTACCCTAAGGGCCCAAGAACCTGATCATGATTGTTTAAAAAAGGCAGATGAAATGCCAAAAATTTCTTATCTAAAACCGGATGGAGTTATTTCATTCGATATACTTTCTTCAGTCTTCTTATCTAATACTAATCATGCTGAGGACCAACCTTGCCACTTAATTCTCAAGGATGAAACCATACCGATAAGTGAAAATCTTCCTCTCTATGATGAACCAGCTCAAAGATATTGCCCTGCTGGAGTGTATGAAGTTATTGAAGAAGAAGGTATAAAAAAGTTTCAAATAAACGCACAAAATTGCGTCCATTGTAAGACTTGTGATATTAAAGATCCTGCCCAAAATATTGTCTGGATAACACCGGAAGGAACGGGTGGACCTAACTATCCTAATATGTAAAAAATATCTAAAAAATTACATAAAAGAAGGAAAAATAACAGTTGTTTTTGTAACCCAAAAAAGTATAATTGAAGGACTAATTTTTCCGACCTGGAAATAACTCGAGACAGAAAAAGGAGAGAGAGATTAGTTAGAGAACGAAAGGCGAAAGCACTAAAAGTTAAAGCTAGCAAAAAAGACTTTTAGACCACCAAGATAAAAAGAGAAATTTATCAAGGAGCTAAACAAGAATCTCAAGTTTAGACACTTTCGAACTCGAACTAAACAGAGCTTAGGCTCTGTTTTTTTATGGTCCTAAGCGCCCTATTTCAAAATCTTGATTATCACTTTTGAGAACAAGAATTTGCTCCCCTTCTACTTTCTTTGTTTCAGCTAATTCAATTAGTTTGTAGTAAATGTTTCTAGATATTATTCCTTCCAAGTTTGATCTTACTAAAACATATGGTTTAGGCTCACCTGTCTTAGGGTTAATATTTACATTAATTGGATGATCTTTATCTAAAAGGAAAATATCTCCAGTATTTGTTTCAAAGCTTATTACTTGTTTATCATCTTTTTTTATTAGTTGGTAGTCAATAATAAGAAACGGTCTTTCTTCTACCTCTATTCTAATTTTTTCAACTGGAGTAACTAGATAATATTCACCATCTTCATCTAACCTTAAGACCTTACTAAAAAGTTCTACCATTCTTTCTCTACCGATCGGAGAGTTCATGAAAAACCATCTACCTTCTCTGTCAATTTTCATCTCAACATTCTCGCAAAGTGGAGGATTCCATAAATGTACGGGTGGTAATTTTTTATCTTTGTAATTTGAAATTACTTTCAATATTGATGCTGGGTTTGGTTTTTTCAATGAAGTCTCAATCTTAATAGGTTTGTTGAAATAATATTTGAATAGCAATTAATAACAAGAAAAATCCAGTAACTTTTTCTAACAATGGAATTGCCTTTCTAAACCGTTCAATTCCTTTTTTATTTGTTAATAAAATACTTACAAGCACAAACCAAATGAAAGTTGCTACTGACATGTACATTCCCAATAAACTTTTAACAATTATTCCTGTTTCTTTGTTTATAGCCACCGCAAAGACTGTTATAAAAAAAATTAAAGCTTTTGGATTTAAAACATTTGTTAGCAGTCCTGTAGTTACTGACCTTAACTGATTTCCAGCTTGGCCTGTAGCATCTTCAACTAACTTGTTTGAACTTTTTGAAACCAAAGAAACTATTCCTAAATATCCAATATATAAAGAAGCTAATAATTTAATGTACCAAAATAGATCTGGTTGATTTTGCAGAAGTATACTTAAACCAGTAAGAGATAAAGCTACATGAAATAGAATTCCTATAGCTATTCCTAAACTAGTCCAAATTGCTATTCTTCTTCCATACCGTAAGCATTGCCTGCTGACTAAGATAAAATCAGGGCCTGGACTTGCAACAGCAAATAAATGAAGCACGGCAATTGTCAAAAAAATAGACATTAAAAAATTTTAGGTTCAACTTCTAGTTCTACTTGTGTCTTTTCATAAATATCTTTTGAAATGTCAGAAAACAGCCTTATTAATTGTTCGCTGTTTGATCCTTTATCCGCAATTAAAACTAAAGCATGTTTTTCAGACACTCGAACATTTCCTTGCTTTTTACCTTTCCATCCTGCTTTTTCAATTAAAAAAGCTACTGGAACTTTATAAGTTAAATCTTTAGGGTTTTTAAAATAAGGAAGATCAATGTTCTTCTTTTTTAATTTGTTAAGAGTCTTCTCATCTAGTATTAAGTTCTTAAAAAAACTTCCTACATTAGGTTCTACCTTAAAATCAGGCAGTATTTGGTTTCTTATAGATGTAACAGCTCTGCAAACTTGATAAGGGGTAGCATGATCAGGATTGATATCGTCTTTTATAAGGTAGTTTTTTAAAGACTTATAACTAGTATTTACTTTAGGTTCTTTAGATAATTTAAGTTTGATTGAGGTGATCATCAAATCATCTTTTTTCTTAAAAATACTCTCTCTATAACTAAACTTACACTCTTTGTTTGTCATAGAAATAAGTTCATTAGTCTTTATATTGATAGCCTCAAGAGATACTAATTTAGAGCTAATTTCTTCTCCATAAGCGCCTATATTCTGTACCGGAGCTGCTCCAACAGTTCCAGGAATTAAAGATAAGTTTTCTAAGCCAAATAATTGATTCTCTAACGACCATAAAACAGTCTCATTCCAGTTTTCTCCTGCTCCTAAATCAACTTCATTGTTATTAATATTTTTTCCAGGAATCGAAACCTTTAATACACCTCCTTTAATATCTCTTGTTAAAACTATGTTAGTGCCTTCCCCCAATAACTTTAAAGGCATATTTTTATTTAAACAGTAATCTACAAATTCGTGACTTTCTTCAACAGAATGCACCTCACAGAAAAACTCAGCTTTATGATCAAACGCAAAGCTGTTTTGTTCTTTTAAAGAATAATTTTGTTTTATCTCAATCATTTAGAATTAATGTTCTAGCTTTAGTTAAATCTTCTTCTGTATCTATTCCTATATGCCCATTAGATAAAGACTCAATAGCTCCAATTCTCTTACCTCTATCAAGGGCTCTGAGTTGCTCTAATCTTTCTTTCTTTTCATTCTCACTTTGATTCCATTTCACAAAGTCCCTAATGAATTCAACTTTGTAGGCATAAACTCCAATATGCAGAGCTCTCATTAACAGACTACTTTTTATAAAGTCTCTTCTTCTCGAAAAGCCTTTTACAGCTTGTTCTTTATCCACCCATAATTTCACAAGATTTGGGTCACTTTGATTTTGTTTATCTGTAAAATTTGAAAAAAGAGTGCCTATATCAAACCTTTTTTCCTTGATAAAAAACTTAGCTAAATTATCTATATCGTTAAAGTTTAGAAAAGGCTCATCTCCCTGCAGATTTACTATTACTGTTTCTGAAGTGAGATTCAATATTTCCGTCGTCTCTGCAACTCTATCTGTGCCAGTTAAATGTTCGGGTTTCGTCATGACAGCTTTAGCTCCAAATGAAGAACAGCAATCAAAGATTTCTTTGTGATCAGTCGCTACATAAACCTCTTTAGCTTTACTCTGTTTTGCTAGCCCATAAACTCTTTCAATCATTGGCTTGCCTCCAATATCAATTAAGGGTTTGCCTGGTAATCTACTTGAAGAGAATCTTGCAGGAATAATTACGATGAAAGACATCACTCTTTTAATTCATCTTCTTTTAACTTTCTAGCTTCTTCAGGAAGCATGATAGGAATACCATCTCTTATGGGGTACGCTAATTTACTTTCATAACAGAGAAGTTCATCACCTATTTGTACTAAAGAACTTTTAGATACAGGACAAACAAGAATTTCCATTAACTTAGGATCTATACTACTCATATAACTTTCTCTTTTATTTCATTGACTAATTGAAGTGCAAATTCATCTGGTAATTCAGCTTCTATTTTTAAAACCCAAATATTCTTTACTTGTATTTTATGACATCTTGCAGCGTCTTTTTCAGTCATAACTATAGGTAACTGTTCTGAAAAAGTAAGGTCGTCTTCTGTAAATTGATAATGATCTGGAAAAGAATGTTCGATAACTTTGAAGTTTAATTCCTTTAATGTTGTAAAAAATTTTGAAGGATTTCCAATACCAGCAACACCATGAATTACTTTACCCAGAGGCCAGGAATTTAAAGTAACCTTCTTCTGATCAGAAAGTCGTACCCATTCAGTTGCTTTATATTTCATTATGGCATTCTCATTTATACCTTGTTTAGATAAAGACTTATTAGAACTAACAATAAAATCAACTGA
>Ga0208881_1000269_pt1 | contig 18060 bp, 15 predicted proteins | sample Knorr_S23_td_AAI_FD_185610 | JGI IMG/M metagenome (GOLD analysis project Ga0208881, IMG submission 185610) | Marine microbial communities from Southern Atlantic Ocean transect - Knorr_S23_td_AAIW_ad_876m_LV_B (SPAdes) (version 2) | ecosystem: Environmental > Aquatic > Marine > Oceanic | place... | reverse complement strand
AGCAATTCACGGGACTTTGCCCCGGCAATCGATAGTCCGAGAATGTCAGCTCTGTGCGGAATAACCTCCAAATTTGCGGATTCCGGAAGATGTTGTTCAAACCATCGTAAATGATATTCCTCCGCAATTCCGGAACCAGCAATAAAAAATTCGTCATCGTCAAGATTCGCCAAAGTAAAATCACCAATCAATTTTCCGTTTTCGTTGAGCATTGGTGCCAGAGTCATGCGGCCGGGTTTTGGAATTCGGCAAGCCAGAATTTGATCCAGCCAATCAGAGGCTCCGGAACCAACTACGGTATATTTAGCAAATCCGGAAATCTCCAGCACACCGACACCTTCACGCACGGCTCGAACTTCCTCAGCAACGTGTTCAAAATCGGTGGAACGCCGCCATGAAAATTTGTCTGTTACGCCTTTTGGGGCAAACCAGAGAGGAACTTCCAAACCAAACGAACTCCCCATTTGCGCTCCTTCGGATAGCATTTTGTCATAAACCGGAGTTGTCCGGAGCGGTCGTCCGGCGGGCAGTTCTTCGTTCGGAAAACGAATCGAAAAGCGGCGGGAATAGTTTTCCTGCACTTTGGTATTGGTGTAGGAAAGCGTGGCCCAATCTCCAAAACGGCTGACATCCATGCCCCAAACATCAAAACCGGGATCGCCCTCAATCATCCAATTTGCGAGTGCCAAACCGACTCCGCCGCCTTGACTGAATCCTGCCATCACCGCACAGGCACACCAAAATCCCGGAAGCCCCCGAACCGGTCCGATCAGTGGATTCCCATCCGGCGCAAAAGTGAAGGGTCCGTTGATTACTTTTTTAATTCCGGCATTCTCAAAAACCGGAAAATGCTCAAAACCAACTTCCAGAGAAGGAGCAATCCGCTCTAAATCCGGAGGCAATAAGTCCTGTCCGAAGTCCCACGGAGTTACTTTGGGCGACCATGGTTTGCAGGCTTTTTCATAAGTTCCCATCAGCATTCCTTGTTGCTCCTGACGCAAATAAATTTCGCCGTCAAAATCGATTACCGCCGGAAGTTCCAGTTCATTTTCCTGATTAAAGGCCATCACTTCCGGCATATCCTCAGTCAAAAAATACATGTGTTCCATCGCCAAAACCGGCAACTCCAAACCAACCATACGCCCGACTTCCCGCGCCCAAAGTCCTCCGGCATTAACAACATGTTCGGCGTGGATTTCCTCAACCCGCACCGGACGTTCCGGTTCTCCGGAATCTCCATTTTCCAAAATCACCCGCCAACCGCCTTGTGGATGGATTTGAAGATCGGTAACTCGTACATTTTGATAAATTTCACCACCCTGTTTTTTTGCGGCTTTGGCATAAGCCCAAGTTGTTCCGTAAGGGTCTAAGTGGCCTTCAATTGAATCGTGTAAGGCTCCCACAAAATGCTCCGGATTGATGAGCGGCATGATTTTCTGTGCTTCTTTGGGGCTGATGATTTCAGTCTCCAGGCCGAGGTAACGCCCTCTCGCGTGAATGGTTTGGAGCCATTCAAAGCGTTCCTTAGTCGCCGCCAACATAATTCCGCCCGTCACATGTTTCCCGATATCTTGTCCGGATATTTCTTGAATTTCCTGATACAGATCAATCGTATATTGTTGCAGTTTGGCAACATTCGGGTCACCGTTGATGGTGTGCATTCCGCCTGCGGCGTGCCATGTGGAGCCGGATGTCAATTCTGAGCGTTCCAACAAAACTGCGTCTTTCCAGCCTAATTTGGTCAAGTGATATAAAACACTGCATCCGACCACGCCGCCGCCGATGACAACTACTTGTGTGTGTGATTTCATTAATACTTTAACATAGTGAGTTTACGGGATTGTGCTTCCAGAAATATACTTTTGTTTTTTCAAAAATAAAAGTAAATTATATAAAAATTACTGGTAAGATTTTATATGAAGGCAGTCAATGGTTTGGATTAACTCAATGTATTTGACGCAGTGATCCAAGGAAACTAGAACAGTTTGTCATTCATCTCCTTATAAAAACAGGTCGACCGGTTGGTCCTGTGACACAACAAATGTGGAATTATTTTTTGCAAATAGCCCCTGAATAGCCGGTTGTTTCCGGTTTCAGGCTATTCTCCTCTGATTGAACAAACAATGAGGACAGTTCGTGGACTGTAGATTCCCAGTGAAAGTACTGTGTATGTACTTTGCATGTATGTGCTGTAAATGAGTATCTCATAAACTCTACCCTGGGGGCAGAGGTCATAAACTTCGTATTTTTTTTCACCTACTAAACCCCAAAACCAATAATTTTCTTCATGGGTTACAGTAGTTTTTGAAGGAAATTCTGTAGGATAGCGTACCTGAACTTGGCATCCTCCAATGAATAGAGCGAAAATTAAAATCAGACAGTAATAACGGAGCATAGTACTAATTTTGGAAAAATATTGTCTTGCCTTGCGTTTCAAAAATTTCGAATTTACAATCTTAGTTTAGACTTTGAAAAAGTGTAATCCAGTAAAGTTTTACCAGAATAAAGAAATTTAGCTGAAAAGCATCCGGGTTCCAGAATTTTGGGCGTAAACAGCCGGTCGCCTTCCCATGAGGCAAGTTCAGTCAGGTTGTCTTTGGGAATCCATTCAAGTTGACCCTCCGGACAATCTTCTGTTAGAGTACCAGAATAGCAGTTTGAGTAAAAAACAAAAACATGCCACTCATCACCAAAAGGTGAGTCGCCCTGATCAGGAAAAGAAAGTACTGCTTTTAGTTCCGGATCTTCAATTTTCAGTCCGGTTTCTTCCAGCATTTCACGGACTGCAGTTTCAAACGGAGCTTCATTAGGTTCAACTTTCCCTCCGGGAGCTAACCAGAGGCCCTTATGTTCGTCTTCTTTTTCACGATGAATCATCAGAACATGTTCATCATTATTTTCAAGATAAACCAGAACACCTAATTTCACAACTTTACTCCAAAAATTTATGCCTCAGTCGAAAAAAGAATTAAATGCGATTCTGAAACGCATTTCAGTTGAACAAGACAAACGACTGAACCCGGAAGAAGATGAAAAAACAGTGGTGTTGCCGTACGAATTGGGTTTTCAGGCTCCAATTATTCGCGGTCGTATGCCGGGACTGGAAGCAGTTTATGACCGTTTTGCTAGAATTTATGCTCAAACTTTTTCACATCATGTGAGACGTCCGGTTACTATGACACGGCGTGCTACGGAGTTAGTCAGTTTTCGCGATTATCTTGCTGCCATTTCTACTCCGGCTTCACTGACAGTTTTTGGCATGAATCCGCTTCATGGACACGCCCTGTTTGTTTTTGAACATCATCTGGTGTACATACTGATTGATATGCTTTTCGGAGGAAACGGCTGGTTTGAAAATCCACCTCCAAAACGTGAGCTTACCGGTATCGAAATTAAAATGCTGACCAAAGTCGTCCACAGTGCTCTTGAAGATCTAGGTAAAGCCTGGAAGAGATTGACTCCGCTGGAACCTTATTTTGACCGCATGGAAGTCAATTCTAAATTTACAGCTATTGTTCCTCCGGATGAGGTTGTGGCAAGTACTACTTTCGATGTAGAAATCAACCGTGTCCCTTACACAATGAGCCTTTGTCTGCCTTATTCAATGCTTGACCCAGTACGTACCCAACTTGAGGCAGGAAAAACAAGCTATGATGAAGAGGTCAATGCAGTTAATGTAAGTCGTCTTGAAGAAAATTTGCTTAATTCAAAAGTTGGTGTAAAGGTTGACCTGGGGGAAGCCCGCATGTCCCTTCGGAGTTTTCTAACTTTGAAAGAGGGTGATAGAATTCTCTTAAATCAGGATCAAAATAAACCGCTTAAAGTTCTGGTACAGGACAAGCTGAAATATTTGGCTACTCAGGGTGCTTACAAAGGGAAAAATGCAGTTCAAATAACCAAGCTAATAGAGCCTCCTCCACGCTTTAGTGACTTACTGGATCAACCAGCAAAAGATACTGCGGAAGATTCATGATATATCTAAACTTTTACTGATTGACTCGACTGCGCAAATCTTTGCCTGTCCGGAACACTGGAAGTTGCTTTGGTTTGACCTCCACAGTTTCTCCTGTCTTAGGATTCCTTCCAATATATCCTTTATATTTTTTCAGTGTAAAAGAACCAAATCCGCGGATTTCTACTTTATCACCGGCACTTAGTGCAGCTTTGATACGGTCAAAAAAGATACGAACCATTTTGTCCGTTAATTTTGGATTGTATCCTGTTTTAGCCGTTAACTCTTCTATTAATTCTGATTTGTTCATAACTCATGGTATTTAAGGTTAGTTGATTAAAATCTGAAAACTCTTGGATTTCAATCGGATTCTTCTTTGAAAAAAACTTGATGATGTAAAGTTAGGGTAAAATGAAAAAATATCAAGTGATTTAGTAAATTATTTTTATATTGATTGAATTTGCAGTTCACGACGATAATGGTCGAAGAGAGTTGATTTAGAAAGCATACCTAAAAATTGATCACCCTCTACTACAGGTAATGACCAGGCTTTAGAGGTTTCAAACTTGTCTAAGGCAGCACTGATTGGCTCATTTAGGCTGATTAAGGGCAGATTACGCATGACTGATCCCATTGTCACTAAATCATAAAGACTTCTGTCAAAAAGATGAGGACGGATGTCATCAAGAAAAACAACTCCCACACATTTATTTTCTTTATTCAGAACAGGAAAATAGTTTCGACGTGCCTTCTTGAATTCCTCAATAAAATTTCTCAAAAGCAGATCTTCACGAATAGTTATGAAATCCTTGTCCAAAATATCTCCAATATTCAGATGATGCAGCAAGTAACGATCAGTTCCACGCTTGATCAAACTACCCTGTTTAATCAAATCCTGGGTATAGACTGAACCGATCTCGAAAAATGAACTTACAACCATTGCACTGCTTGCAGTTAACATCAGCGGCAAAATCATTGAATAACCTCGAGTTACTTCCATAACAAGGAAAATCCCCGTCAGTGGTCCGTGCATGACACCTGCAACCATTCCTGCCATACCTGCTAGAGCAAAAGCAGCATCTTCAGCAACCCCGTCCAGTGGGAGTGAATGCATGATCATTCCAAAAGCCAAACCCACACCACTGCCAATCACAAGGCTGGGCGCAAAAACTCCTCCGATGCCGCCACTACCGAGTGTCATCCCGCAGGCAAGAAATTTGAGCAGTACAAAAAGCAGAACAAAAGCAAGTTCCGGACGTATTGAATCAGTCAGAAAGACTTGAGTAGCTGAGTATCCTTCTGACAACACTTCAGGCATAAAAAAACCTAATGTTCCTACAAACAGCCCACCAATTGCGGCACGTATCCAATGATGAAGAGAGACTTTTGTAAAAAATTTTTCCCATAACAACAAACTTCGGGCAAACAATATGGAGATGACTCCTGTCAAGGCCCCAAGTACAAAGCAGGCAAGTAACGAGGTGAGGGAAAAACCAGCTATTTCCTGAAAGAAAGCAATCTTATTTCCAGTTATCCAGCGACTGAGTTCTGTTGCAGAAACAGCTGCAATGATCGTGGGTAAAATAGTTAAATACGTCCATTCTCCTATAATTATTTCTAATGAAAAAATAAGACCTGTAAGTGGGGCATTGAAAATTCCTGCAACTGCACCTGCTGCTCCGTAACCAACAAGAAGTTTTTTGTGACGCTCATTCATGTTAAGCCAGCGTCCCAGTGTTGAACCCAGTGCTGCACCAATACTCACTATTGGACCTTCCAAACCGGTTGAACCTCCACTACCTACTGTCAGAAAGCTTCCGAAAAATCGCGAGAAAATCATGCGTCTCCTGAGACCTTCTGATCCCATTGCTATGGCCTTTATTACATCTGACACTCCATGTCCTGCAGAGTCATGCATGAGAGATCGCACCAAAAATACAGCAATTCCGGCTCCCAGAGCAGGAAAAAATATGGCTCGCCAACCTAAGTCTAAGTCGCTTATGAAGAGTCTTAGAGAATGTACGCTCCAGTTAAGTCCGACGGCAAGAACTCCGCAACCCAGACCGATTACCAATGCTGCAGTCATCATCACCACAGCTTCCCTGGCAGAAACAGCCTGGTAACGTGAAAGTAGATCGGTGTCAGATCCAGCCAAACCGCGCGAAAGGAATTTGTTAAGCTTTCTCTGCCAGTGTTTTTTGAAATTGTTCAACTAGATTATCTAATGAAGGTGAATTGTTGAGAAAGTCAATCATCTGCGATTGACTTAGAATACGGGCAAGTTGAGAAATAAGTTGAAGATGGTGAAAAGAATCAACACTCAAAAGTACAAATACAACAAAAACAGGTAAACCGTCCGGTGCCATAAAATCCAATGAGTTTTCCAAAAAAAATGTACCTACCATGGATTTATTTATTTGTTTACCTAGTGGTGTTTTACAATGCGGAATCGCAATTCCGTTACCAATTCCGGTTGAAGAAAGATGTTCCCTTTGCAAAAGCAATTCGGCTAATGAGTCTCCAATAGGTTGAGGCAAATCCATTTGTACTGAAACTTGCTGAAAAAGTGATTCTATTGAACTTGATGGAACAGCATGAAAAACATTTCCTGCTTTGAGAGCTTCAATCAGGCGTGACTGAGAAACTTGTTCTTTGCTCTTGCGGGATCTTCTTTTGTGTTCTTCAAGGTGTATGTGTTTTGAATCAGCCCAGGAAATTAGAGTAGATTGATTAAAGTAATATTTCCCGCGACGAATGATGCAGGGAATATCACCCTGACGTATCCAACGATAAATAGTTGCTTCAGGAACATGCAGCAACTGAACGACATCTGAAACAACCAACCATTTAGACATGTATAATTGAAAGACAAAAATATTTAATGAAAAAGGGTTATAATATTTGGAGTAACCAGTTTAACAGTATTAACTGTCTTTGTGAAGAAGTGGAATCTATATAAATTAAATTATTAAGAGTTGAAAATTGGTGCATTATTTATGAAAATCAATTACAATTTTCTAACAAAAAGTTACTTAGAAAGAAATTCAAAGGCAATTGAAAGGTTAAATTAATAAAAAAGACACTATTTCAAATCCAATGTCTTGATATTAGCCTAAAAACTTTAGATAAAGACTTCTTGTGGCTGGGGGTGCGCAATCGAAAATTTCGAACCGTGTCAGATCCTAGCGGAAGCAGCACTAAGATTTCGTAGATGTGCCGCATTCCTCAGCCTCTCTTCGTAAATATTGGAATTCCTCTCATGTCTTATGTCGTTCTGGCGCGCAAGTTACGCCCTTCACGTTTTGACGATCTGATTGGGCAAGAAACTGCAGCCCAGACTTTACGCAATGCAGTTCTTTCAGACAGAGTTGCTCATGCCTTTTTATTTACTGGATCACGAGGAGTTGGAAAAACCAGTGCAGCCAGAATTTTAACAAGGGCTGTCAACTGCTTGAATCCCGACAATGGGGACCCGTGCAATAGATGTGAAAACTGTACTGAAATCAATCAAAACGCATCTGCAGATGTTATCGAGATAGATGCTGCCTCCAACCGTGGAATTGAAAATATTCGTGAGTTGCGTGAAAACGTAAATTATGTACCGGCAAAATGCCGCTACAAAATATATATCATTGATGAGGCGCACATGCTCACTCTCGAGTCTTTTAACGCGCTTCTTAAAACACTGGAAGAACCACCTCCGTATGTGAAATTTATTTTCGCAACCACCGATCCCCATAAAATTCCTCCGACTATTATTTCGCGTTGTCAACGCTATGATTTTTTAAGAATTTCAATAAAAAAAATGGCAGATTTTCTGGAAACAGTTGTCAAGAAAGAAAAACTCGAGTTGTCACGCAAGGCTATTGAAATGATCTGCAGGAATTCAGTAGGCGGAATGAGGGATGCATTGACTGCAATTGATCAAATTCTAAGTTTTACGGGAACATCTGCGACTGATCAGAAAGTAGCCCAGATTTTGGGGATACTGGACAGTGAATCCAGGTTTGCATTTATTGAGGCTCTTCTGGAAAAAAAGGATGGTGAGGCCATAAGTTATTTTCAGAAACTTCAAGAACATGGACATGATGTAAATGATGTATTATCTGATTTGTTACAAACCATTAAAACCATCGCACTTGTGCGGACACTTGGGATGAATCAAGCTCTTTTTCAAGATATTCCTGCTGATGATCTGGAAACATTTTCTACTTTAAGCAAAATTGTCAGTGCCGATGAGTTACAACAGATTTTTCATATTCTGTTGGAGTTGGAAGAACAGATGAAGCGTAGTGCACATACTAAGATTTGTTTTGAAATGGCTATTCTCCAGATTGCATCCATTGAGCCTCTTGTCGGCCTTCCGGAGATTATCAGTGAAATACAAAATATACGTAAAAGTAAGTCTGCCGGAAACTCAAATACAGAAAATACAGATTCAGTAATTGAAGGTCCAGCGGAACTCTCAGGGCCGGAAAAAGATAATTCCGGAGCAAATCAGCAGCACTCATTTTTAAAAATGTCCGGAGCCCAAAAACCATTAACGGACGCAACTGTAATTAAAAACATTTTGAAGTCAGACAAGACGGAGTCAGCTGCTGCTGAACCTGCCAAGTTGAATGAAAGTTCTCCTGAACCAAAAATGACTGAAAAGCAGCATTCTGTTACAAATCAAGATAATTATTCTCATGTTGATGAAGAAAAACCATATGTTGCAGAAACAGAAGTATCCCAGGTAAAAGCTGAACAAACTGAAAATGCAGATAAGGAAATGTCACCGGAAGCTCAGAATAATATTAATCAAAATCAAGAAATTGTAAAACTTGCTGCCAAAAAAAACATTGAAGAAACTTCAATGGAACCTCCGGAAGAATGGTGTAACTTTTCAGAAGAAGTTCAAAAACTGTCATCAAAGCTGGCCAGTTTTGTTCGCAATGCGGTCCCTCATAATTTGACAGGATCACAATTAATACTTTCTTTCAAAAGCGGAAATTATGCATCTATGCTGACTGAAGATAACAGAGAGTTACTGGAAAAAATTGCTTCCGACTGGACTGGCCATTCAGTTCACGTTAGTTGTGAAATTACTCCAATATCTGCATCTCAGCTAACTATAGTAGAACATGAACAAATACTTTTAGAGAGAAAAAATGAACTTAAGCGAAAGAATGCAAGAGCATTTCCGCAGGTCAAAGATATTCTTTCTGTGTTTACAAACAGCAGAATTACAAATATAGAATTGTCTGATGCATAAAGATAATTTGAACCACAATAATTTAAAATAGATTAAACTTTAAACTAAGGGATAAAATTATGATTGATATGAATGAAATGATGAAAAAGGCTCAGGAACTTTCTGAGACTATGAAACAGCAACAGGAGGAACTTGCCAAACAGATTATTTCTGTTTCTGTTGGTGGAGAGATGGTGAAGATGACTTTCAATGGAAAGCAGGAAGCAATAAGCATTGAAATTGATCCGGAAGTTGTAGATGCAGATGACATTGAGACTCTACAGGATTTAATCCTTTCTGCAGTCAATGAAGGACTCAGACAAAGCCAGCAAAATATGCAGAACTCTCTTGGGCAGCAAATAGGAAAAATGACAGGAGGACTGGATTTATCAAGTATTCTCAATCCAAAATCATAATCAAATATTGTCTGAACGAAAATTCAAACAGCCGGACTTTTTTCCAGTTTTAAGTAGGTTTGTAATAGCCAAAGATTTAGCTGTCAGTTTTCAGCTGTCAGCTCAGGTTGAAATATAATAGCAAATAAGCTGACTGCTGAAAGATTTTTTGTTAAATCTATATTGTTGAAATCACAGATAAAAAGGGTTGTTATTATTGCTTATAATTTTGTTATTACACTATTTGTTAATTAAAAATGCGAATCTGGCGTCTGATCGAGGACATTCCCCGTACCGGCAGTTTCAATATGGCAGCAGATCAGGTGCTGTTAGAAAATTATTCTCAGGATGCTAATCCGGTATTTAGAATTTATGACTGGGAATGTACTACTCTTTCACTGGGGCGTAATGAAATATTGGACAATCTAATTGATTTGGATGTATGCGGGAGACTTGAAATCCCAATTGTCCGCCGTTCAACGGGCGGAAAAGCTGTTTTACATGGTTTTGACCTGACTTACTCCATTGTTGGCGGAGTCCTGGATCAGCATTTTCCCGGAGGTGTACTGGACAACTACCGCTATCTGGCAAAAGGATTTTATGCCTTTTTTAAAAAGTTGGGACTTAATCCTGTATTGAAAGCCATAGACCGTCAAAAGAAAAAATCTGACTCGCATATCTGCTTTGCAGATCCTGCTGTATATGAAATATTGGTTGAAGGTAGAAAAATTATTGGCAATGCACAACGTGTAAGAAATTTACGCAGTTCTCATTCATCTTCATGCAGAGTGTTTCTTCAGCATGGTTCTATTCCTCTCAAAGATTCTATACCCCAGATAATCCAAATATTCCCACATGCAGCAGAGGATGATCTGCGTAGAGAAATGCACTCACTTGAAACTGCGGGGATTTATCCAGGACTTGCCCAAAAAAAATTAAGACAGATGTTTCTGGACTGCCTGCAGGAAACTTTTCAATTAAAATGGAAACGTCAGTTCTGGAGTGTTGAAGAATTGAAAATGATTTCGGAACGTGAAAATTCTTTTCAAAATCTTAATATTAATTAGTGTTGTAATTCTAACGGAGTCACTGACAGCTAAATTCAGCAGAAGTCGTTATAAATTTGGATTATTGACTTCAATTCAAAGACTGGGAACAATTTCAACTGTTATCTGTAACACCATTTTCTTTCATAGTTAAAACTATTTTAATCAAAAGTAAAATCCATGGTGCAGCATGCATTATTAAATCGAACCAATCGATTGGCCTGACAAGGGTTCCCGAAGAAAACATTTTTAATTTTTCCCACACGTGGGGGATAGGGAAAAATGGAGCAAGTCCCAAAGTAAGACAAAACAGGATTATCATCGACCATGGAAGTTTCACCACTAATTCACTTATAGCCTTCAGCATAGGTGTTTTTAGTTACAAAAGATTGATATCAGGCTTAATTTAAGTATATTAAGCATATGGTATGACAACCTTAAAGGACAGATACATTTTCTTTTTAGAGCCATTTGTACATGAGCAATGCATCCACATAACCAAGTTTTGGATGCAGGAATGCTTTGGTAATTCTTCCGACAGTTTCAAATCCCAATCTGGTCCATAAGCGGATTGCCTGCTCATTACTGACTACTACGAGGTTGAATTGCATTGCTTTGTAGTCCAGCTCTTTGGCTGCTTTTTGTGAGTGTTCACACATCAGTGTCGCCAATCCTTTCCCTCTGGCGTCGGGCGAAACCATATAACCGCAGTTGCAAACATGACTGCCTTGGCCGGGATTATTTGGTTTTAGATAGTAAGTCCCAAAAATGTGCTGCTGTTCAACGCAGACAAAGGTTTTGTGTGGCTGCTCCATCCAAATTTGAAAAGCTTCTTCTTTACTTGTCTCTACGGGATAAGCATAGGTTTCACCTGCAGAAACAATATGCTGAAAAATAATCCAAATCTGTTCAAAGTCCTCTTTTACAGCTTCACGAATTTTCATGAATGTTGTCCGTTTTAACTCAAAAGTGTAAATGCTCGCCAGAGCATCCCTGCAGCCAATAAAATCAGCAGTACAGCCATTATTAGGTCTATACGTTTAGCATTGCGCTGCAGCGCTTTTACAAGTCCTCCGGAGGAAGCAAGAAATGCAACAAGACAGTACCAGCTTGTATCAACACCCCCCACAGTTGAGACCATTACCAACTGTTCAGTAAAGTCAGCATCAGGCTGTACGAATTGACTGAAAAGTGCCAATAACCAGACTGCAATTTTAGGATTCAGAAAAGCAATCAAAAAACCTTCACTGAAACCACGGTACCCGGTTATTGTTGATTGTTTTAGTTCCCCATTATCCTGCTCACCACCAATACCGGAAATAATCATTTTGCCGCCAAGCAATATTAAAAACAATGATCCAATTATTTGGGCTATCAGGAAAAAATTAGGAACAGTCTTTAACAGAGCAACCAGGCCAGTTATCGCAACCACGGAATAGAATGTAATACCCAGACCGTGACCGACTCCACTCATTAAACCCTGAGTCCTACCTCCGGAGATAGTATTTCGTAAAATTACCGCAAGACTTGGGCCGGGTGACATTGCACCCATGACACAGATTAAAGCTAACTGGCTCCATTGTGTAAAATCCATTTGTTTACTCTATATTTTACCGTACAAATTTGTCATTGAAACATTAAATTCGTAATTACTGGTTAAGTTTTCCGAGTAGCAGACAATTGCCATACAGCAAACTGCTTTTAACTGCAGGCTTAAAATCTGTTCTTAACTTAGTCATGTTTTACATCAAATGATGAGGATCTACATCAATCTGAATCAACTCATCACGTCTCGTTGAAGGTGGTGTTTCTAAAACCTGTTTTAACAAACGCAAAATGGGTCGTACATTATCTGCTTTCAGTAAAAGCTGCCAGCGAAAACGGTTGCGCAATTTTTTCATCGGTGCTTCTATCGGTCCAATGACTTGTACTGAATCAATCGGTTTGATCTCACTGGTAAACTGGGCAGTATTTGAATAGTTTTTGTTAGAAGAAAGCTTTTGAATCTTTTCGGCTATTTCCCAAATCAAATTTTCAGCTCGTTTTTCATGAGGACTGCTGCAGACAACCAAAGTCAGTGAATGAAAAGGCGGCATCCGGAGATTCTGACGTCGTTCAAGCTCCAGTTCCCGGAATTGCCTGGTATCGTGTTCTTTTGCACAAAGTAAACTATGGTGCCTGGGATTATGAGTTTGAATCAGCACCTTACCTGGTTTATAACCTCGTCCGGCACGTCCAGCTACTTGCGTTAATAGTTGAAATGTCCGTTCACTTGCACGGAAATCCGGAATGTTTAGCGATAAATCAGATAATATTACTCCTACAAGAGTCACTTCCGGGAAGTCATGGCCTTTGGTTACTAATTGTGTTCCAATTACGATATCTACTTCGTGTCTGCGGATACGATCGTGCATTTTAGAAAGAGCATGTTTGCCGTGCAATGTGTCCCGATCCATGCGTAAAATACGGGCCGCAGGAAAAAACATTTTAAGATTTTCTTCAACTTGCTCGGTTCCGGTACCTATTATTATTGGTGCGTGATCACTTCCACATTCAGGGCATCTCTGAACCAGAGGTTTAACAAAGTCACATTGATGACATTGCACCTGATTTGCTACTTGATGGTAAACCAAACTCAGACTGCAGTTGGGGCAAGTGAATGTCGATTCGCATTTTGAACAACGGACTAAAGGCGCAAATCCGCGACGATTCAAAAAAACAATACTTTGCTCCTTCTTCAGTAAACGTAGGCGCAGGGCTTCAACCAACTCGCTGGAAAAGTACGGACTTCCTTTCTGTCCGGGTACCGTTTTCATATCCAATAACCTGACTTCCGGTAAGAGTGCCTGATTAATGCGTGAAGTTAAGCTTAAAAGCTCATATTTACCGTTGCTTACATTGTTTGAAGATTCCAGTGAAGGAGTGGCCGAACCAAGTAAAACTGTTGCACCTGCCTCATATCCGCGAAAAATAGCTACATCTCGTCCGTGATAACGCGGAGTCTCGCCCTGTTTGTAGGAAGGATCATGTTCTTCATCTATCACAATCAGTCCCAGGTTTTTCATTGGAGAAAAGACTGCACTGCGTGCTCCAATTACAATTGATGCAAATCCATGACGTACCCTTGACCACTCATCAAAGCGTTCACCATCATCCATACCACTATGTAAGATTGCTACGTGGTCCCCAAAACGTGAACGGAACCGGTTCACAAGTTGTGGTGTCAGTGATATTTCAGGTACTAGTATCAAACATGATTTCCCTAATTTCTGGGCTTCTCGGACTGCATGAAGATAAACCTCTGTTTTTCCGCTTCCTGTTATACCTTCCAGTAAATAAGTACGGTAAGTTCCGTTTTGCAGTGAATCTGAAAGCTTTTCAAAAACTGATTTCTGTTCCGGAGTTAACTCCTTAAATGGTTCTATTTCAGGAAGTCCTCCTTCCATAAATCGGCGGTAAACTCTTTTTTCAAAAAATTCAATATGACCTTCTTCTTTTAGTTTTTTTAACGCCTGTGATGGAGCATTGACTCGGTTTTGAACGTCGCTCCAACATATTTCACGATTTTCATTCAATATTTCAAATATTTGCTGTCTTTTTGTTTTACGCCGAGAAACGGAATTTTTCGGATTATCAGGCTTGAGCAGACGTATCCAGCGTTCCATTTTTGGCTTTGTCTTTTGCCCAAGTAACACCTGAGTTGATTGAACATGATCTTTGGAAAGCCAGTTACGGAGTTGTTGGTGGTCACGTTCGTCAGGGTTGCACTGAAGCCATTCCTGTTGTGTCCATGTTGATTGGGTATCTATCAGGATCTGGGGTTTTTGGCTCAGAGTGTCCAGGCCGGGAAGTGAGGTTGTTAGGGGAGTATAAGTTGTACGTAAACGCAAGGCAAGTCCACCTGGAATTGCAGCATTAAGAGTTTCACCCCATGCGCAAAAATAGTACTCAGAAGTCCATTTTGTGAGTTTCAGTAATTCTTCAGAAAAAAGTGGTTCCTCGTCGACCAGTGTTTCAACATTTTTTAGCCTAGTAATTCCGGAATGTTTTTTAACACGAACGATGACTCCACCCTTTTTCTGTGCTCCAAAAGGCACAAGAACTTGTAATCCTTTTTCCGGAACTATAGTAAGTTTATCCGGCCAGTGATAATCAAACGATTTTCGAATTGGTAAATTTAGGGCAACTTCGACGATCATGTATTATTTCGGTATTGCCTTTAAGCAAATTAGTGGAATCTCTCCAGTGCTTTCCATCCGATAACTACCGACACCAACAGGTAAAAACAAGGCCTCTTCACGATTTAATTTAACTGGAGAACCACTTTTAGGTATAATACTGGCCTGTCCGGAGATGGTAATTAGCAAATGGTATTTTCCATCCAGTTGATCCTCCCAAATAGTTTCCGGTTCCAAACAAATTCGATCAGCCGTAAATTGCGGAAAATCAACAAAACGTTCTATCAGCAAACCGGAGGATTTGTGTAAGCATTCAAGTTCAGGAGGTTCATAAACTACCGGGAGCATTTTGTTTAAAGCGTCATCAGTATCCCAATGATTTTGGGTGAGAACTTTTTGAGCGAACATCAGTATTAGACGCTCGTAGTGCGGTGTTTGAAATTCAATGACTTTAATTCCATGTTGAAGAGAATGCATTTGAAACACCGGAAAGCTGATGATGTCACCAACTTTTACCTGACAGTCGCCAACAAAATTTGAAGCTTTCTGTCTTAGTTTAAGTTCCTGTTCATGTAGTTCATTCGGAATATCTTCGGTAGAATCATCAATTTGGCGTCGTATTTTTTCATATTCACCAATTGTTTCCCTGAAATTTTTCAGCAGAATTTCTACCCATTTTGACCCATGTATTTCCTGATAATCCTTGATTTTCTCCGGATGCAGTCCTGCCTTGATGATTCCTGTTCCTGATGGCCAGGCTGTTTGGTCAATTTCTGTAACCACGTAAACTTCCCATTTCTTTTCATGCATTTCATAATACAAATCTCCAATCACATCCTCAGAAACAGGATTTAGTGTTTTGAGCAAAATCAGCGATTCCGGATGATCGGCAAGCACTTGTTTTTTAAAAATATTCAGTGCATAAGGTAACTCTGTTTTCCCATATTCGTCTGTAACTTTCACCACACCGCGTTTTTCTACTCCTGTGTACCATCCTTCATGTCCCCATGGTTTTGGGATATTGAGGACTTCGAGGCGTAAAGACTGTTCCGGATTGACTATTACGGCATGTCTGTTTTTTGCCACAGATTCGAGTGGAGCATCAGGATTTTGTACGATTATTCCCTTGAGAGTTTCCGGATCGAGCTTGTTTTTCCAGACACTACCTTGCTTTTTTAATGTTGCGTTTTTATTGTTGTGATTCGATTTTTGAAGTTTGATTTCAATCAATTCCTGAAAGGAAACCTGTTCAGAGTTTTCTGTCCATGTTTCTAAACGTTTTCGCTCGATTAAAAGTAGGAAAAATTGAACTTCCTGAAGGTCCATTTCAGAAAGTAAGTAATCTGCGATTTTGCCTCCGTCTGGTATTTCAACCTCAGTAAAGTCATGCAAATTGAGGTGTGCAAACCAAATTGATGATCCTGACTCAGACTCAAGCTGCTGAGAAATTTCTAAACAGGAAAGCAAGTATTTTATAGAAAAATCTCGTGAAGTCATGGATTAAGGATTAAGCAGTTCTGGACAAATCCTGGCATTATTAAGTGCATCAGCCGTTGCAGGTGAGATAGGACTCAGTAATTGCGTCAGTGTGATTATTTCCTGTTCAGGTATGGCATAAGGTGTTACAAACTCAACAGAAAATGCCTTTGATTCAGTTGAACTGGGATTTAGATTATTAGAAACGGTTTTGACTAAATTTTCAGCAGCAGCAAGATTTGGGTTAAGCAGAGTTATATTGCAGAATCCTTCTTCATTAAAAGCCTTTTGGAAAAGGTCTTGACGATAACCATAATGAGTACAAGCAAGAAAAATCAGCAAAGTATCTATGTATTTTTCAGGCAATTTCAGCATGGCTTTTTGAACCCAGTGCCGGATACGTTCTTCTACAAATGAGCTATCCGGATCATTAGAAATTTGGGTTGCCAAATCCGGACAACCCTGGGAAATGATCCGTATTTCCTCAACACCCTTCTTAAACAGTTCGTTTTGAAAAGTTTTGGCATTAATCATTGTGGGAGTTCCAAAGATGATAGCCGATGATTGAGCATCATTGAGCAAACTTGATATAAGCATCTTGAAACCAATTTGAAGAATCCCTTCAATTTTAACAGCATTTTTAGAAGGAATCTCCAAGTCATCCAATAGTACAGACAGCGTTCCACAAGCGACAAAAATGTGATGCGGAGAAAAAATCTTTTCAGTGTTCCGGAGGATTATTTCAAACGTTTTAAGCTGTTCCGCTTTTCCGGACATGGAATTGTATCCACGATTATTTGAAGGAACAGCATTAATGTAAGTGATTTGTAAATCGTCAGCGGGATAATTTGGATGGTTTGCCCCTGCAGGTTCTGATAATAGTTGCAGAAGCTTGGCACAAACAGACAGACCTCCAAGTCCTGAGTCTGTGATAACAAGTTTCATGAAGATATTTTATTGGCAGGTGATGTTGATCAGAAATAATGCATCTAACCTTATCCTGAGACTTGGCCAAATTCAAACTAATAGTGTTTACAGTATGAATATTGGAGTAAATTACTTAGGGCTCACTGAAAAAGTTTTACCTTTATCATCCCAGACTTGATCCGGGATCCAGAGCCAACTTTCAGCTTGAGTACAAGATTTTAAACATTTCTCCTGGATTCCGGGTCTAAGCTACGCATCGCCCGGAATGATAAAGGTGAAGAATCGAAAGAAGCATAACTATTGATCTTGTGAGGCCAACTTTTTGGAAAAGGAACTTAAACAACTGAAGAGCAGAGTGTTTAGTGCTTTTTTCGGGAAATACCCTGCTGCAGTTGTCTCGTTTAATTGACTAATTACTTTTAGACATGATTGAATAATATTATTTTTCAGCAAGTCTTAATTATGCGGGGCTTTGACTAAATCGTGAGCCATGTTTTGTCGTAAAGTACTAATATTATTGTATTCTACTTGTAATCCAGACCAAAGAGTGAGATCTAATAAATACTGCTATATAATCAGATCCCTCACCGACGTTCTGGCTAACACAATAAAACTAGTAACAGTAGAGCAACTAATAGGACAGAATTAAGTTTCAGGTGGGATGCCTGCCCTCCTGTTTTTGAAACAGGATGAGCAGACAATTTTATATACGTGGTTTGTGGTGAATTCTCTGAATTAGACGTCTTTGATACTTAGCTGAATTTTACCTCGTCTGTCAACACCGGTTGCTTTAACGGTGACAATATCACCCTCTTTGCAAACATCTGTAACTTTTTCGACTCTACCTTCTGCC
>Ga0208881_1000267_pt1 | contig 18100 bp, 15 predicted proteins | sample Knorr_S23_td_AAI_FD_185610 | JGI IMG/M metagenome (GOLD analysis project Ga0208881, IMG submission 185610) | Marine microbial communities from Southern Atlantic Ocean transect - Knorr_S23_td_AAIW_ad_876m_LV_B (SPAdes) (version 2) | ecosystem: Environmental > Aquatic > Marine > Oceanic | place... | reverse complement strand
AACTCTTGCTCTGGCGAAGCCGTAGAAGATTCATTTACACCTTGGGAAAAAGCCGACCCATCGATTGGTTATACCACACCAACTTCTTATGATGGCTACAGCTTAGTTTGGTCTGATGAGTTTGCTGGCACCGAGGTAGACACCAGCAAGTGGACCTATGATCTAGGTGACACTGATGTACACGGCAATGTTGGCTGGGGTAATAATGAAATGCAATATTACCGCAAAGAAAATGCCACGGTTGAAAATGGCCTGTTGGTGATTGAGGCGAAGAAAGAGTCTCCTCCTTTTGAAGGCAAACTTTACACCTCAGCGCGCTTAAAAACTCAGGGTATCTTTGAGTTTCAATACGGTCGTGTTGATATCAGAGCGGCTACAGGTGAGGGTAAAGGCCTGTGGTCTGCACTGTGGATGATGGGTGCAAACCATAGCGCGGTTGGCTGGCCATACAGCGGCGAGATCGATATTATGGATACCATTGGCGGTTCCGGTCAGGAAGCCATGGTGGTCAATAATATGTACTGGAACAACGGCGGTTTGACTGCAGACTATGCACCTGCTAGCTATGGCTATGAGCACCGCATTGCCAATACCGACGATGGCGAAACCTTCTCTAATACATTCCATGTATTCTCTTTCGAGTGGACTGAAGACAGAGTGACTTGGTATGTTGATGATGTTCAAACACATAGCGCTCCAATTACCACCTCAAATATGTCGGAAGCGTTCCGCAATGAATTCTTCCTGATTTTCAATGTGGCTGTCGGTGGAACTTGGCCTGGTGCGCCAAACTCAACAAGCAATTTCCCACGCGGTATGCTGGTTGATTATGTTAGGGTATTCCAACCAACTAACTAACCAATAGTGCCGTTATTAAAAATAACCGATCCCTTCCGAGGGGTCGGTTATTTTTTTCCGCAACACTTAATTTATCACCCCGTTGTGGCTAAAAATTGGTTCGAGTTGGCCAACTCGAACGACAAGTGCACTGAAAAACACCATCCTTAACAATCCCTATAGTCTGTTTTATCAGGCTATCAATATAACTAAAAGTGACGTTAACAATGAGAATATTTCCAGATTCAATAAGCCGCTTGGCTTTGATAGCTTTTTCCTATCTTCTACTATCGGCCTGTAGTGGTGGCGGCAGCACTAACCCCGCACCTACGCCAGCTGATACAACAGCACCGGTAATAACGCTGGCAGACTCAGCGGCCATCAGTGTTGAGCAGGGCGGTACTTTTAATGCGCCCAGTGCTACTGCAACTGATGAGGCTGACGGTGATATTTCTTCCAGTATTGTGGTGAGTAATCCAGTGGATGCGAATACCGCAGGTACCTATGAAGTGACCTACAATGTCGCAGATAGTGCCGGCAACGCAGCAACCGAAGTTACTATTAGCGTCACTGTTAGCGCAGCGGATACTGGAAACAATGGCGATGAGGGTGCTAGCGGCCTAGTTGGCAACTGGCTATTTAAACCTGCAGCTAACGCCTTTGAGGTTGGCCCAGATCGAGGTGATGGTGGCGTCTGGTGGGCAAACTGGGAGGATGATATAACCACTAGAGACTGCTTCTTTGATGATATTTTCCGCTTCAACGCTGACGGCAGCTTTGAAAATATAATGGGCGATAAAACTTGGCTTGAAGATTGGCAGGAGGGAGAGGTTGTCGAGGATTGTGGCGCACCAGTTGCACCACACGATGGTTCTGCTACTGGCAGTACCTACAGCTATGATGAAGCAGCTGGCACCCTAACTATTACTGGCACTGGCGCTCATATAGGTCTGCCCAAGGTAGTTAATGGTGGTGAAATCAGCACTGGGGCAGCTGTGGCAGACTTAATTACCTATCAGGTAGTTGAGATGACTGATACCACCATGACTCTGGATATTAGTATAGGTGTTGGCTGGTGGCGCTATAAGATGATCAAAGAAGGCACCTATGCTGCGGGCACAGATGATGGTACAGGCGACAATACAGCGGGGAATAGCGGTAGCTCTCCCAGCGACCTAGGCGACCCCCTTGATTCCAGTAAATGGTTCCACCAAACTAAGCTACCCAACGGCTCTGGTTGGCATAATAATGAACAACAGCATTACACCGATCGCAATACCTACGTCAGTGATGGCAGCTTAAAAATTGTTGCCAAAAAAGAGTCTTTTACCCAGCAGGGCCATACCAAACAATATACCTCAGCCAGACTTAACTCTAAGTTTGCCTTTACCTACGGCCGCGTTGAAGTGCGAGCTAAGATGCCCACTGGTTATGGAACCTGGCCAGCTATTTGGTTACTGGGCAAAAATATCACTGAACGCGGTGCCTACTGGGAGACCCAGGGCTTTGGTACAACCGGTTGGCCAGCCTGTGGGGAAATAGACATAATGGAGCTCTGGGGAGCTAATCCAAGCTGGGTGCAAAGTGCCATACATACGCCATCTAGTCACGGCGGCACCGTAAATCATGGCGGCCAAACTATTTCCACTGCCTCCAGTGAATTCCATATCTATACGATGGATTGGACAGCAGATCGGATGGTTTTCAGTGTCGATGGCAATGTCCATTACACTTACAACCCAGCTACCAAAAATGCCGATACCTGGCCATTTGATTCGGAACAATATCTGCTACTTAATGTTGCCATTGAAAGTCGAATTTCCGCTAGCTTTGATGAGAGTCAAATGGAAGTGGATTATGTGCGAGTTTACAGCCCTGATGCCGCGCCTTCTGACTTGCCTATCTGGTCCGATGAATTCGATGGATAAATAGATTTAATGGAACATTAGTAAAGCACCAGAAAATCAATAATTTTGGTTACTCATTTAACCGACCCCTGTACAGGGGTCGGTTATTTTTTTGCGTGGCATAATAAAATACCGATACCTGGCCATTTGATTCGGAGCTATACCTACTGCTGAATATTGCCATTAAAGGCCGAGTTTCCTCGAGCTTTAATACGAGCTATATGGAAGTCGACTATGCACGCATCTACAACGCCAACGCAGAGCGCGATGGCTTGCCTATCTGGTCGGATGAATTCGGTTCAAATACAGGATAATCAATAATTGTAGCTAAGCATTGGTTTGAGTTGATCAACTCAAACGATCGATCGGTTCGAGTTGGCCAATTCGAACGACAAATGCGCTGAAACATACAATACTTAACAGCACTTACTAGCCTGTTTTATCAGACTATAAGAACTCTTAAGGATTATTGCCTTCTACTTAACCGATCCCTACCCCTCCAGGGATCGGTTAATTTTTTCCAACATTTGCATTGGGTTCTGAGCCTGCGTAATGGGGCGACCAATCACTAGATAATCACTGCCTAGCTGTATGGCTTGAGGCGGGGTAACAATACGCCGCTGATCATCAGAGGCACTATCGGGCAGGCGAATCCCCGGAGTCACCAACTTAAACTCGGCACCCAGAGCCCGCTTTAAGGCAGCCGCCTCTTGGGCAGAGCAGACCACGCCATCTAATCCACAGCTTTTGCTCAGTGTAGCAAGATCCAACACCTGTTGACTGGCAGCGCGATCAATGCCAACTTCTTGCAGATCCGAGTTATCTAGACTGGTTAGAACGGTCACAGCAATCAGTAGCATATCACTGCCCTGTTGCTCTAGGGCCTGTTTGGCGGCAGTGATCATACGGCTGCCACCAGAGGCATGCACATTGCTCATCCAGACCCCCAGATCGGCGGCAGCACAGACAGCTTTGGCCACTGTGTTGGGGATATCGTGAAATTTTAGATCGAGAAACACATCGAAGTTGCGATCGATTAGCGATTTTACTAATTGCGGACCTGTTGCAACAAAAAGCTCTTTGCCGACCTTCAGCTTACATTGCGTCGGATCTAGTTGATCGGCAAGCGCCAACGCCGACTGTGCACTGTCAAAATCTAAGGCCACGATAACCCGCGGATCTGATACTGTCATGATTTGTTGATTCCTTTTTTGAAGCGCACCAACTTGCGGCGGTAACTTCCAACAATAAGACCACTGGCAACAATACCCAATAGGGTTCCCATTGCCAAAAACAAAACCAACCAGAGCCCCAGACTGATCTCCGGACCCCGCATCAAAATAAAATCAACGCTCAGGGGTTGATTATTGTGAAGGGCAAACATGGCTCCCACCATGGCCACCGCAAGCATTATTACAGCTTTAACAAACAACCAAATCGCGCGCACTGGCAACTCCAAGGTAACAAATTGCATGGCGCCATTGTACCCGCTAGAAGGAAACACAACAAAATATCAAAGCGGCTTATTTTCAAGCGGGCACAAAAAAGTGCCGCGGAGAATCCGAACGGCACTTTTTAAGAATCTTAAAGGCTTGCAGCCAAAAAAATTACTTCTTGGCGCTACCGAAACGCTTATTAAAGCGATCAATTCGACCACCGGTATCAGCAGTCTTCTGCTTTCCAGTGTAGAACGGGTGACAGGCCGAACAAATATCTATATGCATGTCTTCAGAGCGAGTTGAGCCCACTTTGATTTTGTTTCCGCAACTACAGGTCGCGGTCATTTCACTGTAAGCTGGGTGAATATCATTTTTCATCTTTTACTCCAATCTGCAAACCGCCACCTCAACCTGTTAAAACTGGTATGCTATAGGCCTTCAACAGACTTACAACACAACGGTAATACGCAAGGCACGGCTCGCTATTCCAAAAGAGCGCGGATTCTAGCAGAAATTAACCCGCATACAAAAGGAATTCTTTAAATATATGCTCCAAAAAGAGCCTTTTATTGTCCGCGTTGCGGTGCCCTCCCCACTGCGTCGGACCTTTGACTACAGAGTGCCAGAACATCTTGTATCCGACGCCGGCATTGGCGCGCTTAAACCCGGGTGCAGAGTAGCTGTGGACTTTGGCCGCCGCAATGTTGTCGGCTTAGTTTTAGACCTCGGCAGCAACAGTGAGTTGGCCCTTGAGAAACTTAAGCCAATCACCGCCATTATCGATTCCACACCCCTATTGCCACCCCCCTTATTTAAACTGTTTATTTGGGCTGCTAACTATTATCAATATCCTATTGGGGAAGCATTATTCACTGCATTGCCGGTGCTACTGCGCAAAGGCAAGTTGCCACCAGCCCAAACCGCGCTGCATTGGACATTGAGCGAACTGGGCTATGGTCTGGGGCCAGATTCCCTCAACCGAGCGCCCAAACAAAAAGCCCTGATCAAACTTATTCAAAATCATTCAGGCGCGCTGGCCGAGTCTGAGATACTGGCGCTGTTTTCTAGAAGTATTATCAATCAACTGCAACAGAAAGCACTGATAAAATCGGTCGAGATCAAGCCCGTCGAGGACTCGCCAACAGATGATATTCTTAAACAGGCGAGTTTAACACTGGATAAACAACAGCAGGCGGCGCTGGACAGCATAGATCTGCATAGCTTTAACTGTTATCTACTCGACGGGGTCACCAGCAGCGGCAAAACCGAGATTTATCTTCAAAGTATAGAGAAAACTCTGCGCTACGGACGCCAGTCCATAGTGCTAATCCCTGAAATAAGCCTGACCCCACAGACCGAAAAACGCTTTCGAGATCGATTTAACGTGCCGGTAGTAACCCTGCATTCTGGACTCACTGACAACCAGCGCCTCAAGGCATGGGAGCAGGCGAGATTGGGGCAGGCAAAAATCATACTGGGCACCAGATCAGCTATATTCACCCCACTTAAAAAGCCCGGTTTAATCGTGCTAGACGAAGAGCATGATCAGTCCTACAAGCAACAGGAAGGGTTTAGATATTCGGCACGAGATCTGGCGGTAATCCGCGGTCAGCAAGAAAACATACCTGTGATCCTTGGATCTGCGACGCCCTCTCTGGAGTCTCTTAATAACTGCGCGCAGGGTAGATACGTCCATCTGCTCTTGAATAGTCGCGCTGGCAATGCTGTTGCTCCAGACTGGAACCTTGTCGACCTGAGGAGCGAATCCGTTGAATGTGGCATAGCTGGCTCCACCCTAGAGGCCATTGGCCGCACGCTTAAAGCACAGCAGCAGGTATTAGTTTTTCTTAATCGCCGCGGCTTCGCTCCAGCCCTGCTCTGTCACTATTGTGGCTGGACTGCTCAGTGCACAGACTGCGACACTAAATTGACCGTACACCGAGCCAGAGGGCGTCTAATCTGTCATCACTGTGATTATCAACAACGGCAACCCAATCGCTGTCCACAATGCAAGAGTCAGCAATTGATGGCCACCGGTGATGGCACAGAACGCAGTGAAGACTATTTGCAAAAACACTTCCCCCAACACAGAGTAATTAGGGTTGACCGCGATAGCACTAGAAAAAAAGGCGCTATGCAGCAGTTCTTTGATACCGCAGATAGCGGCAAACCCTGTATTCTTATCGGCACACAGATGCTGGCAAAAGGTCACCACTTCGCCAATGTCACTCTGGTGGCAATTTTGGATGCCGACAGCGGGCTACTAAGCGCCGACTTTCGCGGTCATGAGCGCATGGGGCAGCTGCTGACTCAGGTGGCTGGGCGCAGTGGTCGCGGTGAGGCGCCCGGTCAGGTGTTGGTACAGACCCATCAGCCACAGCACCCTCTGCTGGATATGCTGATATCACAGGATTATCGGTATACGGCCAAGCAGCTGCTAGCGCAACGGAAAAATCTGCAATTGCCGCCCTTTAAGGCTATGGCTCTCCTGCGCGCTGAATCCACTCGGGCGCAGCAGGCTCACGAATTTCTATGTATGGCTCGAAGCGTGGCGGAGCAACTGATTGTTGCTTATAGCGGCGTGGAATTGCTGGGGCCATTGCCGGCACTGATGGAAAAGCGTGCTGGACGCTACCGGTATATAGTGCAGATAGAGGCAGAAAATCGAGCGGCACTTCAAGAGCTTCTCAAAGCACTGGCATCGCAACTGGATACCCAAAAGAAGTTTTCTGAGGTTCGCTGGTCTCTAGATGTGGATCCACAGGAACTCTAACGACTAGATAAAGCTTAATATTTCAGGCCTTTTCACCTACAATCTGCAGTAACTCAGGGTATAAGCTTTTATGGCACAAAACTATTCAAAAAAATCATCCGCACGCTCCTCTCAGCGAAATAGCCAACAGCAGAAATCGTCCTTTCCCGTTTTCCTCGCCGGGCTGGTTATCGGGGCACTTGGGATGCATTTTTTGCCTGTTTTGCTGGAGAAAAATACCAATCTCTCAATGTCGGAGAATAGCCCTGAACAGACTGTAAAACCCGTCACTCCAGACTTCCAGTTTCCAAGTATGCTCAAAGGTGCTGAAATCAAAGTTCCCGAAACTGCCTCCAAACCCAAACAGGACTCCAACTTTGCCTACCTTTTACAGGTCGGTTCTTTTAAAAATAAGCCGGATGCTGAGAGCTTGAGAGTGCAATTGCTATTGCTGAACCTCGAAGCATTTGTGGAGCCCTTTGAAACTTCCTCTGGCGATACTTGGTACAGGGTGCTGGTGGGGCCTTTTGACAGTGACTCAAAGAGCGCTTCAGCAAGAGCCAAACTCTCCGACAATAACCTAGAGTCCCTATTGCTTAAACGAAATAATTCAAGCAACGCTCAGCCAACGGAACGTTAGCCCGAAAATTCACGCAATTTATAAAATATTCGGGCTAGAGAGGGTGGCCCTCAAAGCCTTTAAACAAAAATCAATATTGCGTTGATTGCTGGCATGGCCCATTAAACCGATACGCCAGACTTTACCTGCCAATTCACCCAATCCGGCACCGATCTCAAGATTGTACTCATTGAGCAATGTAGCTCTCAACGCTGCGTCATCCACAGAGTCGGGGATGCTTACTGCGTTTAACTGCGGTAATCTATCTGTTTCTGCCACCACAAAATGAATGCCCATGGATTCCAAACCATCGCGCAGTAATAGATGATTGCGATAATGGCGAGCCCAGGCGTTCTCTAGCCCCTCTTCCTTAACCATCAGCAGTGATTCGTGCAAGCCATAGAGCCCGTTAACTGGTGCCGTATGATGATAGGCGCGCTTGCCATCACCGCCCCAGTAACCCATGATCAGATTTAAATCGAGAAACCAGCTCTGCACTTTGCTGGATCGATTGCGTATCTTTTGCGCTGCCCTGTCATTGAAACTTACCGGAGATAAGCCAGGAGGAGCTGACAGGCATTTCTGTGACCCTGAGTAAATCGCATCAATACCCCAGTCATCGACCTTGAGGGGCGTGCCGGCCAGACTGGTCACTGCATCGACTATGCACAGACAGTCGTATTGATGGGCCAGCTGCACAAGGGTTTTAGCATCTGACTGCACTCCCGTGGAGGTTTCCGCATGGACGAACGCGACCAGACAGGCATCTGGGTGCGCCACCAACGCCTGTTCTAATTTCTCTGGGTCAACCGCCCTACCCCAATTATCTTGAACCATCACCGCAATACCACCACAGCGCTCAACATTTTCTTTCATACGACCGCCGAACAGCCCATTTTGGCAGATAATCACTGTGTCCCCGGGCTCGACTAGATTGACAAAACAACATTCCATACCCGCTGATCCGGGGGCTGAAACGGCAAAGGTCAGGGCATTCTGAGTTTGAAAGGCATATTGTAGAAGCAATTTGAGTTCATCCATCATGCCCACAAACTCTGGATCCAGATGCCCTATGGTGGGCCTACTCATTGCTTTTAGGACCCGCTCACTCACATCGGAGGGCCCTGGACCCATGAGTGTTCGCCGCGGGGGATTAAAGGATGTAATTTCCATAAGATGCTCTATGTCCGTCCTAAATCAATTGCTTTGGATAAATCAGTCTATATCGGCAGCTGCGCTGCGTATCTAGCCCCAAAGCGGAGCAGGGATTTTGAGCGGTTCTGTATTTATTTCAACCCGCTTAAGTAATTCCCAGTATATAAAATGCTTATCTTCCATCATACCAGCAACCTTGTAGACTGGCTGAGCTGAACGCTAATTTTAGCATCTAAACAATAGCAGTCGGCGGCAATAGATGTGATCGCAACCACAGAATAGAAATATGCTAGATTTTTAGCTTAGGGACCTCTAAGGATTAACTGTTACACCAAGGATTCGGTTTAATTCGCCACTCTTCTAGTTAGCAATAGCTAGCAATAGATAGAGCCGTTGAATTAGGAGCCAGCAATGCCCGAATCCGCAAGGCGCCGCAGCGCAATACAAGGCCTCTTTCACGCGCTGGCCATTGGTTTGTTTCCCATGGGCGGCCCTGCTGCCGCACAGGTGCCCGCGACCGACCCTATCTCCGATTACATCCATGCAATCGATTTAATAGAAGCCGACAAGGCCGGTGCCGAATATATGGCCAAGCTGGGGTATGACTCACAACAAATGCTAGAGATGCTCTCAATCATGAAAGACTACGAATCTCTTATGAAGCGACGGGCCAAATCCCGAGGGACTTCAAAGCAGACCTATCACGGTATATTTTCTACCCATCCACGCAATGATAGCCGCCTGCGAACTGTGGTCAGCAAAGCTAAGGACCTTAAATCAGCTATCGGCAGAGATAAGGGTGCCGCCACCTACAGAGAGTTTACCGAAGGTCTTATCTGGGGCGAAAACTTTGTCGCCAAACAAGCACAGTCAGAGCGTTACTCCAATATGCAATTGCGGGTGAGACTAGACTTTCCCGACCGATGGCAACAGACCATCAACATTGACAGCTACCTTGCCATGGGACAACCTGAGAATAAAAGTGCCTCTCTCAGCCTACAAATAATGCCTCGAACGGCTCAAGGCCCAGAAGAATATCTCTACAACCACCTCGGGGTGTCACAGCTACAAAATGGCCAAGTTATTAATCCAGCCGGTTTAAAAGGGTTCACTGGCATACTATCTGGCGACAGTGGTAAAACGCATACCCGGATTGCCGTTATCTATTATAAAATGAACGCCTACCTACTAATGGGAGAGGTTGAGGATCGAAGCGAATTTTCCAACTTGGACAAACTATCTGTGATATCTATACAAACATTTAGACCTATTTCAAATCGCGAAATTGCTGGCCAAAGACCTAAAAGGGTGCATTATATTCAGGCTGATAAGACAACAACTTTTGAGTCTCTTGCAAAGAAACTCAAACTCAGCACAGAGGATAGGGACAATCTGCGCCTTATCAACGGCTTTTACCCGGCTGGAGAACCCAAAGTTGGACAGTGGATCAAAATCTTTAAACAATGACCTCACAATGAAAAAACTCAGTTCACAAGCATTTTTTATACTGTCACTTTTTATACTATCAATAGCAATATTGGCGGCGGGCGCCTACTGGTGGCTTAGTGGAGTCCAGCATTCAGATCAAGACTGGGATTCCGAGTATAGAGCACTGCCGAACATCGGCAAACTAGAACAGCGTATCGACAAGCGACTGTACGGCAAACAGGCGCAGGTAGATCGGCAAATAGGCGCAGATATAGAACAGATAGTAGATCAACAGGCTATGCAGGCAAAACTCTCTGGACTGACCAGAAATATCACCCTATTGAGAGACCCTACGCAAGCGGAGCTAAGAGCGTTTTTTAAACTACATCAAGAAGAGTATCGCGAAATCTCCCTATTTAGTTTTAAACAGCTCTTATTTCCCACAACAAAATTTGGCGGCCAAGCCGTTAGCGAGGCCAAAAAGATCCTAGACAAAATGACTGCCGACCCCAATAGTCTACAAGGCTACGCAGAGGAGCCACTTCATCTCTCCTCTCTGCAACTAGATAAACTCTATGGTCAGGGCTACAGCAACAAATTATTAAGCTTGGTGAGCGGCAACCAAGCGCATGCCCTACCCTGTTGGAGCAACCCCATCACCTCCAAAGTAGGCGCGCATCTTATATGCTTTGCAAGTGCAACCCCAGGCGCTATTCCCAAACTGCAGAGCATAAGATCTCTAGTGATTAATGACTGGCGCTACGAAACCGCAAAACAGCAAAGTTCCGATTAGGCGAGAAGCTCGGCAAAAAACGTTCGCAACCCATCGGCACCGGATTGTTCCCAAGTCTTAAGCGCCGCAGTACCCACAATCGCCAGATCCGCATGACCGCGCAAGAAATCCATATCGCGCTTACTACTAACTCCAAACCCAACTCCCACAGGAACATCTGTATGCTGGCGGCAGCGTTCAATCAAAGCTACCACATCATCACCCATATCCGTCTTAGAGCCAGTAACTCCCTTGCGGGCAACCACATACACCATACCGCGGCTGGCGGCACCCAACTGAGCCAGACGCTTATGACTACTGGTAGGCGTCATCAGAATAATCGGCTCCACAGCAGCCTGTTCAGACAGGGCGTACAAATTGCCAGCTTCCTCCACTGGTAGGTCCGGCAGGATATAGCCCACGCCCCCAGCCTTTACAAGGCGCTCAACAAACCGCGCCTCGCCCATTTTAAATACTGTGTTGTAGTAACCCATCATCAATACTTTAAAAGGGAAGCGCGCACTGACTTTGGCCATAAACTCAAAACATTGATCCACGGTAGTGCCAGACTTAAGAGACTCTTCATTGGCCCTGACAAACAGAGGTCCATCTGCACTGGGCTCTGAGAACGGAAACTGCAGTTCGACCAAATCCACACCGGCCTCAGCCATAATTTCCAATTCTTGCAGATTGTCCGCAAAGGAGGGATAACCACAGACAACATGCGCCATCACCAGCAAGTCTTTCTTCTGTTTGCGCTCGGCAATATAGGATTCTAGGCCCATTAGCTTTCCTCCCCTCGGTACTGGTCGGCTTTGCCGCCAATAAAGGACTTCCACTTAGCGTCGTCCAACGCATCGGCAATAGTAAAAATATCCTTATCGCCGCGGCCCGATTGATTGATCAGAATTATCTCGTCCTTACCCATGCTCGGCGCCTCTTTAAGCGCAGTCACAAAGGCATGGGTACTCTCAAGTGCCGGTATCAAGCCCTCGGTGCGCATAGTCAGTCTCAATGCCTCTTTAACCTCCATATCTGTGGCCGCCTCAAAGCGAACTTTTCCCTGCTCCCACAAATGCGCAAAAATCGGATTAATACCTATATAGTCCAGCCCCGCTGCCACCGAATGGGTCTTATTCATATTGCCTTCATCGTTCTGCAGAAAATAGGTCTTAAATCCCTGAGCCACGCCAACGCTGGCATCGTCGTAGGCCAGCCGCGCTGCATGCATATAGGAACCCACCCCATGACCGCCCGCTTCACAGCCAATCAACTCAACATTGTTATCGTCGAAAAAGCCCTGAAAGATACCCATGGCATTGGAACCGCCACCCACACAGGCATAGACACGATCCGGCAAGCGGCCGGTCTGATTGACAATCTGCTCGCGAGCTTCGATACCTATAATCGACTGGAACCAGCTAACCATTTCTGGAAACGGATGAGGTCCACAGGCAGTCCCCAAAATATAATGGGTATCGGCCATATTAGTCACCCAATCGCGCATACACTCGTTGATCGCATCCTTCAGCGTTTGCTGACCGTCCTCAACAGCCACCACCTCAGCGCCCAGATTTTCCATCCAGAAAACATTGGGTCGCTGGCGCGCCACATCCACAGCACCCATATAAATCTTGCACTCAAAACCAAACTTTGCCGCCATAGTGGCAGTGGCAAAACCGTGCTGTCCGGCACCGGTTTCAGCAATCACTCGCTTTTTACCCAAGCGCTGGCACAGCAGCCCCTGCCCCATCACATTGTTTATCTTGTGAGAGCCAGTGTGATTGAGATCTTCACGCTTAACGTAAATTTGCGCACCACCCAGCTCACGGGATAGATTTTCCAGATAGGTCACAGGTGTAGGACGGCCGGAATAACCCTGCAACAGCGCCACATAATCCTGCCAAAATTTTGGATCCGACTTGCACTCACGGAAACAGCCTAAAAGTTCCTCGATCGTCGCATGTAGAATTTCCGGTAGAAAAACACCACCATATTCCCCGTAGTAGCCCTCTCGGCCGTCGGAGAAATCAAAAATATCCATGAAAAGCCCCAGTCGTGCGCAGTGATTAAGTCCTGACCCATCACTGCACAGTTGAATATTAAAACCTGGCGTATTTTATCCAGTTAGTTTCAACGACACAACATTGCAAACAGCAAGTTATCTACAAATGTGCTCAACGGGTGCAGCCTACCCATGACTGTTTTATACACAATGGTCAGTGTTTATTTGTAGCTAGCAGTACAGCTAGTGTTGTCGAGTTTATCCACAGATTTTGCAACAGTTTACCAACTAGATATTGAGTAGATTTTTAAAAAAAACACAATATATAGTGCATTAATGTTTGCATGCCACAAAATGTAGGATAAACTCTAGTTTTAAACCCTAACAGGGTAAAGACCAAAATAACAATAATGTTGCGGCTAAATTCACTGAGAAACTGAGAAACTGAGAACAAATTAGCTGAACTCTTAGTAAAGGCAGTATGCAACAGAAACCATCGACGTTTACACAAGACAAATTATTAAGAGCAAGGGCCAGTAATGAGTGCAACCAGACTTAAGACAGTTAAATCGGTGAAAACCTCTCAAGATATTGAAATGCAAGAGGCTTCTCTGGATATTTGGGACAAGAAATACAGGCTAAAAGACAAACAGGAAAACCCTGTCGACAAAGATATTAAGGCCACCTACATCAGGGTCGCCAAAGCGCTGTCTGAGGTGGAGACAAAAGCCAAACGCAAGCAGTGGCAAGAAAAATTTGTCTGGGCACTGCAACAAGGTGCAATCCCCGCGGGACGTATTATTTCCAATGCCGGCGCTCAGGACTACAAGCCGGCAACATCCACCATTAACTGTACTGTGTCCGGAGTTGTTCCCGACTCTATGCTGGGTATTTTAGAGCGCAATCTAGAGGCCGGACTCACATTAAAAGCTGGCTGTGGTATTGGCTATGAGTTTTCCACACTGCGCCCCAAAGGCGCCTATGTATCGGGCGCCGGCGCCTATACATCTGGGCCTCTATCCTTTATGGATATCTACGACAAAATGTGTTTTACCGTATCCTCAGCTGGTGGCCGCCGAGGCGCCCAAATGGCAACCTTCGATGTCAGCCATCCGGACGTTTTCGACTTCGTTCGCGCCAAGCGTGAAGATGGCCGCCTGCGCCAATTCAACTTATCACTGCTGATCACTGAAGAATTCATCCAAGCAGTGCGCAATGACGGCGACTGGCAACTCACCTTCCCGATCAGCGCCAAAGAAGTGGACGAAGATTTCGATCTAAAAGGAGACAATGTAGTCTGGAAACCATTTCCAACCACAGACGGCTACCTAACCAACGATCAGGGTCTGGTCGCCTGTCGCATCTACGAGACCATTCGTGCACAGAAGCTGTGGAATGCCATTATGTCATCCACCTATGACTATGCGGAGCCCGGCTTTATTCTGATTGATCAGGTCAATAAAAATAATAACAACTGGTTCTGTGAGGATATCCGCGCCACCAACCCCTGTGGCGAACAGCCGCTGCCGCCCTACGGAAGCTGTCTATTAGGCTCAGTAAATCTAACTAAATTCGTGCGCAACCCCTTTACCTCAGAAGCCTGTTTTGACTGGGACCAATATGCCAAAGTGGTCAAAATATTTACCCGTATGCTGGACAATGTGGTGGAAATCAACGGGCTTCCTCTGCAGGGGCAGCGCGATGAAATTCAGCACAAGCGTCGCCATGGTATGGGCTTTCTTGGCCTCGGCTCGGCCATTACTATGTTGTGCATGAAATACGGCGATAAAAACTCCCTTGAATTCACTGATAGAGTGGCAAAAGAGATGGCCGTATCAGGCCTCGAAAGTGGTCTGGATCTGGCGCGCGAAAAAGGACCGGCACCGATTATGAACGATGAATTTGAAGTCACCGCCGCCATGCTCTTCAAACAGCCCGATCTGGCCAAAGACGGAATTAAGGTCGGCGATATGCTCAAAGGTAAGGAACTGATTGGCAAATACAGCCGCTATATGCAAAATATTGCCGAGGTAGCGCCACAGCTAGTGGATTCTATTATCGAAGAGGGCTGCAGATTCAGCCACCACAGCTCTATCGCCCCCACTGGGACTATTTCGCTATCTCTGGCCAACAATGTCAGCAATGGCATCGAACCCAGTTTCGCGCACCACTACTCGCGCAACGTTATTCGAGAGGGGAAAAAGTCCAAGGAAAAAATAGATGTCTTCTCCTATGAGCTACTGGCCTATCGCGCCATGATCAATCCACAGGCCATGCCATTTGGCACCTCTGATAACGAAGCACTGCCCAACTACTTTGTCAGCTCCGAGACCATTCCACCCAAAGCCCATGTAGATATTCAGTCGGCAGCGCAAAAATGGGTGGATTCATCGATCTCAAAAACCATCAACGTGCCCACAGACTGCGAGTACGATGACTTTAAAGATATCTACCTCTACGCCGCTGAAAAAGGCCTCAAGGGATGCACCACCTTCCGATTTAATCCAGAGGCCTTCCAAGGGGTACTGGTCAAAGAGAGTGACTTGGAAAATACCACCTACAGCTTCACTCTGGAAGATGGCTCAACAGTAGAATTCAAAGGCAACGAAGAGGTTGAATACGATGGTGAAACACATACCGCGGCCAATCTATTTGATGCATTAAAAGAAGGTTACTACGGAAAATTTTAAGCGCCCCGTATAACCAGAAAGGGCCGTGGAACCATAAAGGAACAATAAGAGAAATAACATGACTAAAAAGATCGATCAAAAGATAGTTGGCTACAAAGTGGCCTCCAAAGAGCAAACCCCAGAGGCAACTGCTACGGAGGCAGAGAGCAATATTGTTCAGATGCACGAAAAAGTGTCTCGCCCCGAGGCTCTGGCTGGCAGCACCTACAAAATAAAAACGCCGCTCTCCGATCATGCGCTCTATCTGACCATCAACGATATTGTGCTTAACGAGGGCACTGACCACCAACTGCGCCGCCCCTTTGAAATCTTTATCAACTCAAAAAATATGGATCACTTCCAGTGGATTGTAGCCCTGACCCGAGTTATTTCAGCGGTGTTTCGCAAAGGCGGTGACTGCACCTTCCTAGTGGAAGAACTCAAAGCCGTATTTGACCCTCAGGGCGGCTACTTCAAGCCCGGCGGTAAATTTATGCCCTCTCTGGTCGCCGAAATCGGCTGGGCCATCGAGGATCACCTACAAAAAATCGGTATGCTGAAAAAGCCCGAGATCCCCGAGCATCAGCAAAAAATCATGGATCAAAAGCGCGCTGAATTTGAAGGCACAGCAACCAGCACCGCAGAGGAATCCAGCGAATTCCCCGCCACTGCAGAACTGTGCAAAAAATGTAGTGTAAAAGCCGCTATCTTGATGGATGGCTGTATGACCTGCCTAAACTGTGGCGAGTCTAAATGCGGTTAGAATTGCAATCTGCAGCATAAAAAAAGCGGCTCAAAGGCCGCTTTTTTTATTTCCAATACTATCTAATATTATGCATTTACTGGCGTTAACTTGCCGGTTTTAATATCAAAAATAAACCCGTAGACCTTAATATGGCTGGACACCAATGGATGGTTGGTAATCAGCTCCACGTCGTTTAATACCGATGCTCTAAGATCGGTGAATGTATGCCAGCAAATAGTCTTGCCCAAATCCGATCCGGGTTTAGTATTATGGCTGTGATCGCGCTGTGGATTCGACCATTGCTGACCATCAAATTCGGCGGTCTCTAAATCATCGGCCAATAACTCACCAATCACCTGATCAGTAATCATACTCATCCCGCAGTTAGTATGATGGATAACAAACCATTCCAGAGTCCCCAAAAATTTATGGGAAATAATCAGCGAGCGAATAGCATCCTCTGTGGCACGTCCACCAGCATTGCGAATAATATGCGCTTCACCATCCTTTAACCCAGCAAACTTATAGGGATCCATTCGGCAATCCATGCAGGTTAAAATAGCAAAATGCTTGGTGGGGGCCGGCTTGAGCTGAGACTGATCAAAGCTCTTGGAGTAGTTTTGATTGGCTTTGATTAATGCCGATAAGTTTTCGCTACAACCACTATTATCTTTCATACCCTATCCATTCAACAATCTGATCTAGAGCGACGATTATAAACAGACTCCTCAGCAATGCCCAATAATCTGCATTGGCGCAGACAATAACTCTGTTCTATCCTTAATCCGGTAGTCGGCCTGTTTGCCGTGGAACCGTCGATTTAAAGGAAAATTATGGAGCCTTATGGAATATATCCACCAGTTTTTGCAGCAGATCGATTTGGGCGACAACCTTATTTACCGAGGGCACTCGGATGGGCGCTGGGTGCTCAGGCCCTCTGTGGGTCGTCATTATGAGGGCCAGTGGAAGAACGTTGTGGACTGCGAATTGCGGGCACTGGCCAGTTTTAAAAGACGCGCCATTCCCTACCTTAAAACTCAGCCCAAGAGCGATATCCAGTGGCTGTGTTTAATGCAGCACCATGGGCTGTCAACTAGGCTCCTAGACTTTACCACCAACCCTTTAATCGCTCTTTTCTTTGCCTCTTATCCCTCGGTATTGGAAGATGGAGAGTTTATTGCCACCCAATATGGCAGGTCCTACGAAAATGTTAGCGATGACAATCTATTTAATAGAACCCATAGTTTTGCCTACCATCCACCGCATATCACCGAGCGCATTATTGGTCAGCAGGGCTGTTTTGTTTATTCCAGCGCACCCAATGAACCTCTGGAACAGAGGCAGATATCTCGAATCCTAGTAAAAAGGGAGCACAAAAGTTTTATTCGTCAAGAATTGGGCACTGTTGGTATCAGCCATTCTCTATTATTTCCCGGTATAGATGGTATCTGCAATGACCTTAACGAGCGGTTGACCAGTGACCTTGAATGGGAGGCTGTGGTCAATTAGAATAACCGAGACCATTGCATTAGGGCGATACTCACTCATAGGTTGTTAAAAATAAGCTCAAAATCCTCATTTATTACATCTAAACTCCGGTTTTTCGCCTATTTTTTTGCCTACTCTGACTATCGTCTTACCTCTAATGCAATGGTCTCACCCTGTTGTTTTTGCGCCCCTGTGGGTAATTGGTTTATGCTGAGTTGATAAGAAAACTTGGAACAACCTTTATGGAATTACTTTTTTCCTACGGCACTTTGCAGCAGAAGAAT
>Ga0208881_1000264_pt1 | contig 18147 bp, 22 predicted proteins | sample Knorr_S23_td_AAI_FD_185610 | JGI IMG/M metagenome (GOLD analysis project Ga0208881, IMG submission 185610) | Marine microbial communities from Southern Atlantic Ocean transect - Knorr_S23_td_AAIW_ad_876m_LV_B (SPAdes) (version 2) | ecosystem: Environmental > Aquatic > Marine > Oceanic | place... | reverse complement strand
TGACCCGCTGGCCACCTTTTTCAGGTCCCTGGAGCGCATGAAGGAGCTACCCGGACTCACCGCGGTCCTGCCGGCCCACGGCCACCCGTTCACCGACGTGTCGGGTCGGGTCGACGACATCGTCGGCCACCACGAGGAGCGTCTGGAGACCATCCGGGAGGCGGGCCACGACCTGGGGAAGGGCACTGTCGAGTCGTTCATGCAGCGCCTGTTCAAGGAGCGTTCGTGGGGTGACATGGCGGCCAGCGAAACGTACGCCCACCTAGAACACCTCAGAATCCTAGGACAAGCGACCCGTGACGAAATCGCAGGTCAAGCGGTATATCTCACCCGTTGATTTAATCGTTTGACGGGCGTTAGGCCCATCGACTGGTGTGTAACCCGATCCGGTGCCCCTACAGTGGACCTCGGATCAGGTGGCTTTTCGCCGCCGGACCGAACCAGGAAACCACGGAACGACCAGAACCATGCACGAGATCCACTGCCACCGTCACGGCCATTCGGCCGGCGCGCACGTGATCTCGTCGCGCGCGCATCTGTCCGTAAAGCCGGACACGTCGATGATCGTCGCCTATCCGACCTTTTCGACGACCGTGTTCCAGACCAACGGTTTCTGGACCACCCACCAGCGGCCCCGGGGAGCAACCAGCTGATCAGCTGAACGCAGACCGAATCCCCGAGGCCGCCGGAGAAATCCGGCGGCCTTCTCCGTTTTTCACCCGCCGGCCACCGCAATACCTCAGAACCAGCGACCAGACAGAAACCAGTCAGAAGAGAGAAAGCAGAAGACCATGCAGGCACTTACGTTCGAACGGGAAACCTGGCGGCAGCAGGCCGCCTGCGCCCAACTGGGCGTTCCCACCGCCGTCTTCTTCTCCGACGACCTCGGGGACATCACCCAGGCCAAGCGCATCTGCGCCGACTGCCCGGTGCTCGAGTCGTGCCTGGAGGGTGCAATGAACCGTCGCGAGCCGTGGGGCGTGTGGGGTGGTCAGCTGTTCCGCAACGGCCACATCCTGGCCAACAAGCGTCGCCGGGGCCGACCCTCCAAGGTGCCGCGACCTGAGGACCAGCTCCCGGTGGTGCCGATCCCGGCACGCCTCCAACAAGAGCTGCTTTCCGCCTGACCGGAGCCTCCACCGGACAGAGGCCCGCTCCGGGATCCGGTTCCCCCCGCCGGATTCCGGGGCGGGAGCACATAATCGCCGAATACACGGGCCGGGGTGACGCCTCGGCGAACCCCGGCCCGTCGGCACCAACCACCGCTCCATCTACCCGGGCGGCAAAACCCGGAAGGGGTTCCGGTACCTTCGTGGCTCGTGTCCCGCCCACCACACCGTGGCCGCCCCGTGGTGGCCCTCCTCGTCGCCCTCGCCCTGTTCGGGGCCCCGACGTCCTGCGCCAGTCCCGGGGACGGGGCCCCCGATCGGCAGGATGCCGAGGTGCTCAACCGAAGCTTCTTGCTCTGGGACGGAACCGAGACCACCCTGGCCGACTTGGTGGCCGACGACGGCCGACCCGTCGTGGTCAACCTGTGGGCCACCTGGTGCACCCCGTGCCTGGAGGAGATGCCCGACCTCCAGGCCGCCCACGAGGCCCTGGGCGACGAGGTCCGGTTCCTGGGCCTCAACGTGAGCGACTCGCCTACCCGGGCGGCCGACCGGGCCGACGAGCTGGGGATCACCTATCTGCTGGGCCGTGACCCCGACGGCGGATTCACCGTGGCGTTGGCCGCCGTCGGCCTCCCGGTCACGGCCTTCGTGGATCGACAGGGCGCCCTGGCTCACGTCCACCACGGCCCGCTGGAAGTCGACGACCTCGTGGCGGCCATCCGGGAGCACCTGTCGTGATCAGCGTCGGGCTGGCCGTGCCGTTCACCCTGGGCATCGTGACGGCCATCAACCCCTGCGGGTTCGCCATGCTCCCTACCTGGCTCGGATACTTCCTGGGGCGGGACACCGCGGATCGCCACGCCCGACCCGAACAGGTGGTCCGGGCCGTCTCGGTCAGCCTCACCCTCAGTGCGGCCTTCGTGATCCTCTTCGGGGCCCTTGGCCTGGCTGTCAACTCGATCACCAGCGAGGCGACCATCGCCGACAAGACGCCGTGGGTGACCGTGGTCCTCGGCCTGTGCCTCGTCCCCTACGGGCTCGCCCTCCTCATCGGCCGACAGGTCCGCATCCCGTTCTTCAAGCCGGGCCGCGGCCCGCGTGACCGAGAGTTCTGGTCGGTGGTGGGCTTCGGCGCCTCGTACGCCGTGGTGTCGGTCAGCTGTTCGGCCCCCATCTTCTTGTTGCACGTCGCCGGGAGCTTCGGACGCGACGGAATCGTGGACGGGATCGCCGTCTACCTGGCCTACGCGGCCGGGATGGCGGCCGTCATCACCTCGCTGACCCTGTCACTGGCCCTGGCCCGGGGGGGCCTGGCCAGGCACCTCCAGCGCCTCCTCCCCCACCTCGACCGGATCGGTGCCCTGGCCCTTCTGCTGGGTGGCACCTACCTGATCGTCTACGGCATATATGAGATCCGGATTCTCGGGAACCCGACCATCGGCTCTAACCCGATCGTGGACGCCGTCACCGACCTGCAGTCGCACCTCACCAACTGGGCCGCTGGGATCGGCGGCCTGCGCCTCGGCCTCGCCCTGTGGCTGGTGGTGGCCACCCTTGTGGTGTGGGGGATCGGTCCCGCGCTGATCGGTCGGGCCCGCCACGTCGCGCAGCTCTCCCTGCTCACCGCCTGGGTGGTCGCCGAGGGCCTGGTTCACGGCGGCGACCTGGTGGTCCTACCGGTCGGACGGCTGGCGGTGACCTGGCCGGCCCGGGTAGGCAACTGGGTGGATCAACCGTGGAGGTGGGCCACCCCGTTGGAGACCCTGGCCACCGCCCTGGTCGCCCTGGTGGCCTACGGCGTTGTGCGAGGCGCCATGGTGAGGCGCCGCCGGTGAGCCGCCCCGCCGAAACGACCCCCGGTCCCGGGCCGGTCACCCCGATCGGTAGCTTCGCCGAGTTGCTGGCCCTGCCCGGCGTGGCCGAGGAGGTGGAGGTCCGCTCAACGGTAGGCGTGTGTGCCCTCCATGGGGGCGGCCTGGAGCGGGCCACCGAGGTAGTAGCCCGGGAGGTGGCCGCCCGAACCGGGTCCTCGTACTACGCAGTGGTCCAACCCGATGGCTCACGCCGCCACCTTCCCTCGACGCTCTTCCTCCCCGGGGTCTCCGACGCCCTGGATGCCTTCCTCCATCAGGTGGACACCGTCCTGTCCGTCCACGGCTACGGCCGCGACGACGACTTCTGGGCCGTGCTAGTCGGTGGAGCGAACCGGGCCCTGGCCCACCACGTGGCCGGCCACCTCCGGGGCCTGCTACCCGAGGAATACCGGGTAGTCGACGACGTGGGCGCCATGCCGAGCACGCTTCGTGGACTGCACCCCGACAACCCGGTGAACCGACCTCCCGGGGGCGGCGTCCAGGTTGAGCTGCCCCCCGGCGTCCGGTGGAACCGCGACCACCGGGACTGGTCCGACCATGACGGGACGCCCCGATCCGAGCAACTCGATTTGGTGATCGACGCCCTGGTCGCCGCGCTGTCCGACCGTCCGCCAGGGAACGGAACCTCCGGCCCCTAGGGGGCGCGGCGCTCCACCACCCAGCCGTCCTGCTCCCGGCGATACCGAAGCCGGTCGTGGAGGCGGTCGGGTCGCCCTTGCCAGAATTCCACTGTGTCTGGGCGGACCCGGTAGCCCCCCCAGTGGTCGGGACGCTCCACCTCCCGATCGGCCCAGCGCTCCTGTTGCTCGGCGAACGCCCTCTCTAGCGTCGCCCGGTCGGGAACCACGGCACTTTGGTCCGATGACCAGGCCCCCAGTTGGCTGCCCCGGGGGCGGGTGGTCCAGTAGCGGTCGGACTCCTCGTCGGTCAGCCGCTGGGCGTCGCCGACCACCCGCACCTGGCGACGCAACTCGGTCCAGCTAAAGGTCAGGGCGGCCCGGTGGGTGGCCTCCAGCTCGGAGGCCTTGTCGCTCGTGTAGTTCGTAAACAGCACGAACCCCCGCTCGTCGACCCGTTTAAGCAGCACGTTGCGGGCCGACGGTGAGCCGTCGGCGGCCACTGTGGACAGGACCATTGCGTTGGGTTCCCAGTAGCCGGCCGCCTCGACCTCGGCGAACCACCGCTGGAACTGGGCGACCGGGTCGTCGGCGAGATTCGCCTCTTCTAACCCGGCCATCTCGTAGGCCTCGCGTAATCGGCTCAGATCCATTCGGGCAGTCAACACGGCACCAACCGACCCGGCAAACACCCGAGACCCTCCTTCGCCCGGACCTAGGGTTCGCTCCATGGCCCGGCCTCCACTCCTCCTCGTGGCGGTCGGCGGCACGATGGGAGCCGGGCTCCGGTGGGCGGTCCTGGAAGCGACCCCGGAGGCGGTGTTCCCGTGGCCGGTCCTGGTCGTCAACCTGGTGGGTTGTGCCCTGCTCGGCGCCCTCCTTGGGCCAGGGACCCCACGCTCTACCCGACTGCTGGTCGGCACCGGCCTGTGCGGCGGCCTAACCACCTTCTCCACCTTCGCCGTGGAGGTGGCCCGACTCCTCCGGGCCGACGACGCCCCCACCGCCGTGGCCTACATCGTGGCCTCCGTCGTCGGCGGCCTGGCCGTGGCGATCGCCGCTCGTGCCACCACCGGCTACCGGAGGAGCACGGCGTGCTGACGGTCCTCGGCTTCACGGCTCTGGCCGGGGCGGGGGCCGGGCTCCGCTTCCTGGCCACCGACCGCTGGCCGGGCGGGCACCGGGGCACGCTGGTGGTGAACGTGGTTGGATCGCTGGCCCTCGGGTTGCTGGTCGGAGCCTCGGCACCGGTTCCGGTGATCGTCGGTGTCGGTGGACTGGGTGCTCTCACCACCTTCTCGACATTCGCCGCCGACACTCTCGACCTGGCGGCTAACCGGCCGGTGCGGGCCGTCGGACACGTCCTGACCACCGTGGTGCTTGGCGTGGCCGCCGCGGCGGCGGGCCTGGCCCTCGTATCCTGACCGGCTAACGGTGGACCAGTTCAGCCGATATGGGTGAGGCCCCGCATGTAAGGCTGAAGCACCTCGGGCACGGCCACCCGACCGTCGGGCTGGCGGTGGGTCTCCACCACGCCGGCCCACACCCGGGGCACGGCCAGGCCGGAGCCGTTCAGGGTGTCCACCACCCGGGTGCCCTTCTCGTCGGCAGGCCGGTACCGAACGTTGGCCCGTCGGGCCTGGTAGTCGCTGAACCACGACACCGAGGACACCTCCAGCCACTGATCGACGCCTGGGGCGTAGACCTCCAGGTCGAACGTTCGTGCTGACGAGCCGCCCAGGTCGCCGGCGCATAGGTCCAACACCCGGTACGAGAGGCCCAGGTCGGTGATGGCCGCCTCGGCCCGAGCCAGAATGTCGGCGTGTACCTCCGGTGACTGCTTCCGGGTGGCGTAGGCCAGCAACTCCACCTTGTCGAACTCGTGAACCCGGAGCAGGCCCCGGGTGTCTCGACCGGCCGACCCGGCCTCGCGCCGGAAGCACGAGGTGTGGGCCATGAGCTTCATCGGCAGGTCGGCCTCGTTGAGCACCTCGTCACGGCAGAACGAGGTGAGGGGAACCTCGGCCGTGGGGATGGCCCACAGGTCGTCTCGCTCCAGGTGGTAGGCGTCGTCGACGAACTTCGGGAGGTGCCCGGTCGATACCATCGTCTCCGTCTTGACCAGGCTGGGAGGGCGCATCTCCCGGTAGGCGTCGGCGTTGCGGTCCAGGCCGTACTGGATGAGCGCCCGGCACAGGGTGGCCCCCTGCCCGGTGTACATCACGAACATGGACCCGGAGAGCTTGGTACCTCGTTCCACGTCCAAGATGCCCAGTTCCTCGCCGACCTCCCAGTGGGGGACCCGCTGGTGGTCCCCGTAGGCATCCTCATCCCAGTGTTCGTAGCGGACGACCACGTTGTCGGCCTCGCCCGCCCCGTTCGGACAGTCGTCGTCGGGGATGTTGGGGACTCGTAACAGGATCTCCCGGATCTCGTCGGCCAGCTCATCGGCCTCCGCGGCCAGGGCTTCCTCCTGCTCTCCTAGTTCCCGGCTCCGGGCCTGCAGATTGGCCGCCTCGTCGGCCCGACCGTCCCGGTGGAGGCCGCCGACCTCCCGGGAGATGGTGTTTACCTCGTTACGCAGGCGGTCTCGTTCCTCGGCCAGGGCCCGCTGGCCGGCATCCAACTCCACTGCCCGGTCCAGCCCGGCGGTTTCCTCGCCCCGGCGGGCGATGGCTGCCTTGACGGCGTCGGGGTCGCTGCGTAGTAGCCGGATGTCGATCACAGAACCGAACCTAGCGGGGCCGTACCACGGCTACTCGACTCGTTGGGGTCCCGCCGACCGCTCCTGCAGGTCGAGGTGCCGGCCCTCGGCTGGTCGCATCTGTTGGTTCTCGCGGTGGTGGATCCGCGAGTACCCGATGAATTTCACCACGATGATTCCCCAAAGGTAGAAGCCCCCCAGCAACTTCATGATGAGGCCGGCGGCCTGTTGGTCGGACTGGACGGTCATCCCCCAGAGCTCGAACCCGTCGTCGTAGTGCTTGTACACGGTTCCCTCGGCGAACGTCAGCCAGGCCGCCGGGATGGTGGGGATGACCGACATGAGGAACAGGTAGAGCATCTGGCCGGGAACCGAGATCCGCAGTTCCGGCAGCGGGGCCGCTACCGGGACCCACATCAGGAGGGCGGTGACGAACAGCGCCACGTGGACCGTGTAGTGGAAGGCCCCCGAGTCGAATGACCACTGGACCACGCCACTCCAGTGGGTGAGAGCCACCAGGCCGTTGAACAGCACCCCGGCCACCACCGGGTGGGCCATGCGGCGCAGCACCCGGGAGCCGGCGCCGCCCTCCAGCACGAGAAGACGGGCCAGCCAGGCCGGCATGGCCAGCAGGAAGAGCGGCGGCACGATGAACGTAATCACCAGGTGCTGGACCATGTGTACCGCGTAGAGGTGCTCCTCTGCGATGTCGTGGACCGGCCAGTCGGCTGAGGCCAGCAGCAGGATCGTGGCCACCACAAAGGCCCGGCGTTGGAAGGGTGTGGCTACCGGCTGTCCGGCCGGTACCACCCGGGGGCCGATGATCCGGACGGCCCACCATCCGAGGACCAGGATCGAGGCGACCAGCAACCAGACCTCAGGGTGGGCCTGCCACTGCCACGGATCGGTCGCCGCCACCATGGTCACCACCGGCCGGAACCCGGCCACCACCACAACCCCGACGAACTGGTCGCCGCCGCCGGGCGACGAGTCACATCAGCCCTTGTGCCAGAACTCGAAGACGGTGAGGGCAATGCCGTAGACGACTGTGGCCAACACCAGGCCGGCCACAAAGAACTTCGTGAACAGCGGACTGTCGAACCGCAGGTGCATAAACCAGGCGGCAACGTAGAAGAACTTGAAGACCATCATCACCATGAGCAGGGGGATGAGGACTTCGCCCGGGATGCTGACGAAGTAGGTGCCAACCTCCAGCGCGGTGACGAACGCCAGGATGGCGGCGATCTGGATGTACTTGGCGTCCGAGGGGTGCTCGTGTCCCCCTTCGTGGCTGTCTACGTGCTCGGCGGCGGTGCTCATGGTCAGGGCTCCCGGATCAGCTGGTGGGCGAGGGCACCAGGTAGATGACGGTGAAGATGAAGATCCACACCACGTCGACGAAATGCCAGTACAGGCCGATGATCTCCACCGTCTCCGATCGTTCTTTGGTGAGCGTCCCTCGGAACGAGGAGATGAGCAGCGACATCAGCATGATGATGCCCAGGCTCACGTGCACCCCGTGGAAGCCGGTCAGGGTGAAGAAGGCCGACGAGAACGGGCTGGTTGTGTAGCCGAGGCCCTCCCGCACGAAGGTCGTGAACTCGTAGACCTGCCCGCCGATGAACAGCGAACCAAGCAGGGCGGTGGCCAGGAGCCAGACCCGGTTGTTTCGGATGTCCCCCCGCTGCAGGGCGGCCAGGGCCAGCACCATGGTCAAAGAGCTCATGAGCAGCACGAACGAGCTGACCGACGTGAACGGGATGTCGAAGATGTCACCCGGAGCCGGACCGTCGCCGAACCGGCTCCGGTAGATCAGGTAGGTCGAGATCAGGCCGCCGAACAACAGGCACTCTGAGCCTAGGAACACCCACATCAGCAGCTTGTTGTTGGACAGGCCGGTGCCCGTCCCGTGGCCGTGCGACACGGCGGCGGTGTCAGCCAACGGGGGCCTCCTCAGCGGTCTCCTCAGCCGGTGTGGCCCCGGACCCGTCGTCGACGGGCTCGTCACCGTCGTGGTCGTTGTGGTGGCCGTGGGGGCCGTCCGGGTCGTCGACCGGTTCGAAGCTCCAGCCGTAGATGGCCATCAGGATCAGCACGGCTCCCGGCACGCAGAGCCACAGCGTGTAAAGGAGGCCGAGTCCCACGAAGGGCAGGCCAGCGGCCAGCACGACCGGCCAGTAGGAGGGTGAGGGAAGGTGGGTGTCGGTAGCCGACCCGTCTTGACAGACCTCCTCGGCGCTGGCCACCCGGACCACCTGGCCGTTTTCGTCTTCGCCGTACTTGCGGTGCCAGAACTCGTCCAGTGCCTCTACCTGAATCTCGTCGTCGAAGTTGTGGACCGGCGTCGGGTTCGGGGTGAACCACTCCAGACTGCGGGCGTCCCATGGGTCCGGCCCGACCGGGGGCTCGTGCCTGGCCCGACGGGCCGACATCACCACGTTGACGATAAACGCCAGAACCCCGAGGGCGATGATGAAGGCTCCAATGGTGGCAAACATGTTCCAGAACTCGAAGCCGAAGCCCGGGCTGTAGGAGTCGATACGGCGGGACATGCCCTGCAGGCCCAGGATGTGCATCGGACCAAATGTCATGTTGAAGCCGACAATCATCAGCCAGAAGTTCCACTTACCGAGCTTGTCGCTGAGCAGGTGGCCGAAGACCTTGGGCCACCAGAAGTAGAAGCCGGCAAAGATGCCCAGCAGGGCGCCGCCGAAGATCACGTAGTGGAAGTGGGCCACGATGTAGTAGGTGTCGGTCTGCTGGGTGTCGGCCGGGGCCAGTGAGTGGGTCACACCGGACAGGCCGCCGATGGTGAACATCGAAACCACGCCGGAGGCGAACAGCATCGGGGTGTTGAACAGGATCCGACCACCCCACATGGTGGCCAACCAGTTCAGGATCTTCACGCCAGTCGGCACGGCGATGAACATGGTCGACACCGAGAAAGCGGCCACCGAGATCGGGCCGATCCCTGAAACGAACATGTGGTGTGCCCACACGCCCCAGCCCATGAAGCCGATGGCGATCCCCGAAAAGACCATGAACGGGTAGCCGAAGATGGGCTTTCGGGAGAAGGTCGGGATGACCTCGCTGATGATGCCGAAGCTGGGCAGGATCAGGATGTACACCTCGGGATGGCCGAAGATCCAGAACAGGTGCTGCCACAGCAGGGGATCGGCGCCCATCTCCGGGTTGAAGAAGTTGGACCCGAAGTTGCGGTCGAACAAGAGCAGGAACAGCGCCACGGTGATCACCGGAACGGCGAACAGCAGCAGGAACTGCACGACCAGAATCATCCAGGTGAACACCGGCATCTTGAACAGCGTCATGCCGGGAGCCCTCATGTTGAGCACGGTCACGATCAGGTTCATGGCCGAGACCAGCGAGGCGATGCCCATGATCTGCAGGCCAATGGCGTAGAAGTCCATGCCCTTGCCCGGCGAGAAGACCACCCCGGTGTTCGGGGCGTAGGCGAACCAGCCGCCGTCTGGGGAGTCGCCCAGGAGCCACGACATGTTCAGGAACACCGCGCCGGCCAGGAAGATCCAGAATGACAGAGCATTCAGCCTGGGAAAGGCGACGTCGCGGGCCCCGACCTGGAGCGGCAGGAGGTAGTTGGCGAAGGCGGCGGCCAGGGGCATGATCACCATGAAGACCATGGTCACGCCGTGCATGGTGAACACCCGGTTGTAGGTGTCGGCACCCAAGACGGTGCCGTCCGGGGTGGCCAACTGAAGGCGGATCAGCAGAGCCTCAATGCCGCCGATGACGAAGAACACCATGGCCGCCGCGCCGTAGAGGATGCCGATCTTCTTGTGGTCGATCGTGGTGACCCAGTCGCGCCAGCCGGTGTTGGCCTTCGGTCGGGTGTAGGCGCCGAGCGGCCGGGCCGGTGCTTCGAGTTCCATGGTGTAGGTCATTACTCGACCTCCGTCGCGGCGATGATGTCGAGGGCGGGCGCCTCTCCCAGGGTCTGGAGGTAGGCCACCACGTCATCGATCTGTCCCTCGCTGAGACCCATGGCCGGCATGCCCCGGCGGCCCTCGGCGTAGGCGGGCTTCTCGGCCGGTGAGTTGCGTAGCCAGGCCTCAAGTTGGGGCCGGTTCAGGGTGCCGTCCGACTCGTACAGGTCGAAGATGCCCCCCGCGTAGGTGGTACGGCTCATCAGGTGGGTCAGGTTCGGTGCCGCGTTGGCCACCAGGTCGGCGCCCCGACTGGTGGCGTCGTTAACGCCGTTCACCACGTGGCACCGGGCGCACTGGCCTTCAAAGACCTCTCGGCCGCGCTGGGCGGCAGCCCCGTTCGGTTCAACCGCCGGACGCATCTGGCGATCCACCCAGGCCTGAAAGTCGGCTGGCTCCATGGCCACCGTCTGCATCCGCATACGGGCGTGGCTTAGGCCACAGAACTCGGTGCACTGGCCGAAGTAGACGCCCGGGACGTCGGCCTCAATTTTCCACGGCGAGACCCGTCGGGGCACGGCGTCGCGTTTACCGTTCAGGGCCGGGATCCAGAAGCTGTGGATCACGTCACGGCTGGTAATCGACAGGCCGATCTCCGATCCGGTTGGGATCACCATCTGGTTGGCCGTCACAATGTCGGCTGGCGGGAGGTTCCGGGAATCCGAGAGGTCCACACCGTCCAGGCCGTCGAAGTAGTAGCGAAACTCCCACCACCACTGCTGGCCCACGACCACAATCTCCGGATCCCACGAGGTGGCCGTGCCGTCCACGGCCACCTGGATATCCGTGCGGTCCGAGCTGTTCAGGTCGAAGGTGCTGAGCAGCGCGAAAACGGCGATTACCGCCATGAGCACGGCGGGTCCGACGGTCCAGCCAATCTCGACCCGGAAGTTGCCGTGGATCTGCTCGGGAAACTCGTCGGTGCTGTGGTCGTCCCGGAACTTGAACCAGATGACCGCCGTAGCACCGAAGATGATGACGAAAACGATGCCGGCCACCAGGAAGATCGGGTCGGACAGCGAGTCGATAGACCGAGAGATCGGGCCCTGTGGCTCCAAGGTGTCCAGTGGGGCGTCGGACGCGCAGCCGCTGAGGGTCAGCACTGCACCTGAGGCGAGGGCGGCGAGCCACCCGGGATGTGGTCGCTTCGTGATCAATGGTCCGTCTCGTGGTCGTGGGTGTCGTCGTGCTGTTCTCCCCCACCCTTGTGATGGAACTCCCGCTCACCACTCACCGCGGCGATGATGCCGAACACGAGGACGGCCAGACAACCCACGAACACGACGCCGCGTACTGTGTTTCGGGGCAACTCGGGCCGCTTGCTGATCCACATGGCCAAGCCGAAGATGGCTAGACCGATCACGGTCGCTACGACGACAGCACCGATGACCGACGAGGTCAGCAATATCCGTGACACAGCCACCACGAGGATGCCAACACCCACGGCCCCCAGAACAGGGATCTCGATCGGTCGCATCAAGTTCTCCCGTGCTTCAGCGTTAACCGACGCATCGTCCGAGACCTTCTCCGACCAGTTGGTCATCGTCCACTCGACAGCCACCGCTCCCAGGAGGCACAGGCCGATGACGAAGATCGCCGGATGGACCACCAGGCCCACCCCGACGGCACCGAGGCCGAGGGCCCCAAACACCGGCCACAGCGAGTTGCCGACCACCGCCTGGGCGGGTGGCGCCTCCTCTAGGCCGAGGAAGTCGGCCTGAGCTTCGGCGTCGGCGTCGCGAAAGGCCACGGCGACTAGGCCCAGGAGGGCCAGCACGCCGGCTCCCGTAGCCAGGATGGTGTAGGAAACGTGGTTGCCGACGCCGCCCTTCCATCCCAAGGACAGTGGCCCGGTCTCGGTGGCCCCGGAGGTGTAGCCGGCGAACACGGCGGCCAGAACGGCGCCGACGAAGAACCCAAACCAGAGTTTGAAACCCGTGGTGAGCATGTCGATCCCCTGCCGCTACTTGGCGATGTAGATGCCGACCCAGATGACCGAGTAAACGGCCACCACGGCATACCAGTAGAGGGCCGCCGCCGAGACGAGGTCGCGGTGGCGGCTGGTGTCCTGCCCACCCAAGGCACGCAGCAGGAGGAGACCCAGCCAGACAACGCCGACGGCCACCATGACCAGGTGGGAGCCGACGATCACGAATAGCAGCGTCGCTGCCTCGCTGGCGTCGATAGGCAGCCCGATATCGGCGAAATAGAACGCCGTCTGGTTGACCATGGCAATGCCCAGCACGGCGGTGAGAGCCAGGGCCAGGTAGGCGTGGACTCGGTCATCGTTGAGAACGGCCGAGACAGCCCACCCCATGGTGATGGCCGACAGGGCCATAGTGGCCATGTTCATGCCACCAGGCACCAACTGGATGGCTCCCTCGGGGAACCAGGCAGTCCCCCACGCCATGGCGTCGGCCCGGATGGAGAAGTAGAGGGCAAAGAGCCCGCCGAAGTAGAGCAGGACGCTGCCCGTGCCGAACGCCGAGGCGACGACGAGGGTTCTGGGGCGGGTCGGGGCGGCCGGGGCGGCAGACATCAGGCGGAGCTTGCCTTCTTGGCGGCCGTTAGGTGCAGGATCCCCGACGCCTGCCAGACCACCAGGCCACCTACCAGGGCCAGGGAGCCCACTATCGAGACTAGGTTCAGGCCGTCGACCCCGGAGCTCGGGTACCCGGCGGTGGCCAGGTCCACGCCGGTGAAGTCGCTCTGGCCGAGCAGGCCGCTGATCAGGTCGGTGGCCCCGACGAGGACAACCCCGCCGGCCACGGCCAGTCCGCCCAGGAGGTTCAGGCCGGGACGGGCACCCGGGCCACCCACCAGGTCGTCACCCCAGTGCTGAAAGCCGGCACCCACACCGAGGACCGCCCCGCCAACCACCAGCGTGAACTGAGCACCGGTGACCGAGGTCCCGAGGAGGTCCAGCGGGGCGATGACCCGCAACGCTCCAACGGCGGTGCCCGCCACGATCAGCAGGACGGAAAGCAGGGCGCAAAACACCTCGGCGGGCGGGCGTGTGCCGAGATTCGAGGCACCCCGTCGAAGCGTGTCGGCCACCCCGCCCAGGATGACCAAAGCCACCGGCACGATGGCGAAGGCCATCACCACGTAAAGGGCCTCCTCCATGACTGGGGTGCCTGGCGTGTCGAAAAAGGACTGGGCGTAGGCGCCGAAGGACAGGAGGCCGAAAGCGGCAGTGGCCACCAGCAGGACGTCCCGGTTGGCCTGGGTTGTCCCGGTGGTCGCCGAGAGCACGTCCAAGGCGATGCCGAGCACTGGGAGGGCCAGCACGTAGACAGCTGGGTGGGTGAACATCCAGGAGAGCTGTTCCCAGATGGCATCCTCGGCGCCGAACCGCACGGCCGAGCGGCCTTGAAGGTCGACGTAGGCCAACACGGTGTTGGCGGCCAGCACCGGCAGCATGCTGCCCCATATCGTGGCGCTGACCAGGGTGGTCCAGCTGGTGAACGGCAGATCGCGGAGCCCGGTGCCGGTCGATCGACCGGAGATGATCGTGGTCACGACGCACACGGTGGCCATTAGCAGGCCGGCGATGGCCAGCAAGAGGCCCATCAGAGTTAGGGCAGTGGCCTGGCGCTGGCCGCCGGCGCCCGGCGTTCCGAGGCCTCCGTCGGCTAGGAAGCCGACGACGGTCAACACGGCACCGACCAGCCATGTCCAGCAGGCCAGGGCGGCGGCCCGGGGGAAGACCAGCGTGTTGGCCCCGCACTGACGGGGCACCACCGTGGTGGCCAATGTCATCAGGGCTGGAAGCACGCCGAGCAGGACGAGGGCGACACGGTGTGCCGACCAGAACTGGAAGACCTCGTCGGCGCTGCCAAGCAGGTCAGCCGAGGTGAGGTCGAGGCGCTCGAAGCCGACGAGGAGGCCGGCAACGGCACCGAGGAGGACCGACGTCATGCCTCCGAAGCCCCATACCTTGGCCAGCACCGTGGGGTCGGTGGAGGTGACCGCCTCTTCGAGCACGGTGCTGCCGGTGCTGCCTGTTTCGTCGGTCGTCGTCATCGGTGTTTTTTCGCTCGGAGTGCCTGTGCGGGGCCCTGAGTCCTCCGTCCGAGCGGTCCCGGACCACAAGAGGCTAGGCGGATCAACACCGAATCCGGCGCTGGAACGCTTGCGAGAAACTAGCCGGTGCAGCGGGCCCCGTCCGGCCTGAACGGGCGGTTCCGGTCACCGGACGAGGACGTCCACGACCATCGCCGCAAAGAGCAGGGTCATGTAGGTGATTGAGTAGGAGAAGAGTCGCATGGCCGTCCGCTCCGACGGATCGCGTCGGACGGCCACCGCCATAGCGCCGAACAGCAGGCCCAGGACAAGGGCCGAACCCACGTAGACCGGTCCCATGCCAGCCACCGAGGCGAACACCAGGGTGAGGCCGACCAGGACGACGCTGTAGAAGATGATCCGCCGGGCCGTTTCGGCCAGGGTAACCACCGAGGGGAGCATGGGTACCGAGGCGGCGGAGTAGTCGTCGCGGTATTTGATGGCCAAAGCCCAGAAGTGAGGCGGCGTCCAGAAGAAGACGATCAGGAAGAGGACGACCGGCGCCCAGCCCAGGGTGTTGGTCACCGCCGACCATCCCACCAGTACCGGAACGGCGCCGGCCGCTCCCCCGATGACGATGTTCTGCGTCGTGGTGCGCTTCAACCACAGGGTGTAGACGAACACGTAGAAGAAGGTGGCCGAGACGGCCAGCACGGCGCTCAGCGGGTTCACCGTGGCAAACAGCCAGGTGAAGGCCGCAACCTCGATGCACACGGCGAAGGTCAGTGCGGCCCGGGGGGACATCACGCCCCGGACCAGCGGCCGGTGCATGGTTCGTTCCATCAGGCCGTCGATGTCCCGGTCGACCACCATGTTCACCGCATTGGCACCACCCGCGGCCAACGTGCCGCCAATCACCGTGGCCACCATCAGCCAGACCGACGGGACCCCGCCCTGAGCAACGAACATGGTGGGCACTGTCGTGACGAGTAAGAGTTCGATGATGCGTGGCTTGGTGAGCGCCAAGTATCCAGCTAGTCGTTCCCCAACCGAGAAGACCTGGGCATTGGTTGGGGAGGTGGACACGGGGTGCAGGCTAGGGGTTGCCGGGTCCGATCGGCCCGGCCAAGCCGTTAGCCCAAGAGCCAGTCGGCAGGTGTCCGACCATCGGGGAAAAGCCGCTTCTGAAAGCGTTGCATGCCGCCCAGCCAGCGGTCGACGTCGTCGGCCTTGCGGCGCACATACTCGGCCACGCCGGGATGCGGAAGGATGTGAAACCGGCTGTCCGCCAACCCCTCGACCACCGCTTCGGCCAGTTCGGCGGCCGTCAGGACCCCGTCGACAGCTGCCGCGCTGGCCGACCCGTCGGCGGGCAGCAGGCCGGCCGTCGGGCTGTTGGCACCGATGTTGGTAGCCACCGCCTGGGGACACAGCACCGAGACCCCAATGCCCAGGTGGCCGTAGGTAATGCTGATCCACTCGGCCAGCGAGACGGCAGCGTTCTTGGTCACCGAATAGTGCAGCGACCCGATCTGTGTGAGCAGGCCAGCGGCCGACGAGGTGTTGAGAAGATGCCCGCCCCCGGCGGCCACCATGTGAGGGATGGCGTGGCGGGCTGCGTACAGGTGGGCCATGACGTGCACGTCGAACATGCGTCGCAGCTCGTCGTCCGGAGCCTCCAGGCCTCCCACGGTGACGTATCCGGCGTTGGACACCAGGAGGTCGATCGCCCCATGGGCGGCCACCGTGTCGTTGATCAGGGACCGCACGGCTTCCTCATCAGTGACGTCGCAGGCCACCGCGGTGCCCTCTACCCGGTCGGCCACCGCTGTCACGCCGTCGGCGTCTCGGTCCACGGCCACCACGGCCCGGGCTCCCTCAGCGGCAAAGCGCTCTACCAGAGCTTCACCGATTCCGCTCGCCGCTCCCGTCACCACCACAACACGGTTCCTGATCTCCATGGCTGCGGATCCTACGGACCCTCGGTCACCCGATCCCGACCCGGACCACTAGCACTCCCCGACCACCGGTACTCGTAGCCTCGGGAGATGGCCCTGACGCCTCCTCGGCTATCCCCCGATACCTACCGACGGATCTGTGCCATCGCCCTCGGCCTGCTGGCCACCATCGTCGTAACCGGCGCCGCGGTTCGCCTAACCGGATCCGGCCTGGGCTGCTCGGACTGGCCGACCTGCGAGCAGGACCGCTTTGTCCCCGAGGCCGAGTTCCACGGCTGGGTGGAGTTCGGCAACCGGTTGGTTACCGGCCTGGTGTCGGGAGCCGTGGCCCTGGCCGTGTTGGGCTCGCTGGTCCGAACCCCCCGTCGGACCGACCTCGTGGCCTGGTCATGGGGCCTAGTGGCCGGGGTGGTGGCCCAGATCCTGCTTGGCGGGATCGTGGTGCTCAGCCACCTGAACCCGTGGCTGGTACTCGGCCACTTCGCCCTGTCCATGGTCCTGGTGTGGAACGCCGTGGTTCTCCACCACCGGGCCGGTGACCACGCCCGACCGGTGGTCCACACCGTGGCGACCGTCCGACGCCTGACCGCCATCCTGGCCGGGCTGACGCTCGCTGTCCTGGCCACCGGGACCCTGGTGACCGGCTCCGGCCCCCACGCCGGGAGCCGGGACGAGCCGGTGGCCCGACTCCCGCTAGTCGTCCGAGAGGCGGCACGAGTCCACGGCACTGTCGTGGTGACCCTGCTGCTGGTGGTAGTGGTCCTCGTGGTGGCTGTTCGACGGGACGCCCCCCACCTGCGGGGGCCCGTGCGGTGGCTGGTCGGTGTGGTGGTCGCCCAGGCGGCCCTCGGCTGGACCCAGTACCTCACCGGCGTTCCCGCCGTCCTGGTCGGCTTGCACGTGGCCGGGGCCACTGCCCTCTGGGGCTCGGTGGTCATGGTCCGGTTGCGGGCCACCGACCGGGTTCGGTCGGACGTGGATGGCCCGACATGAGTTTTGGACCGACACCGCTGGAGGTCGAGGATCCAGACCTCGAGCAGGACGAGCACGTCGACGTGGACCGGCCGTGGGTTGTCCTGGTCTGGAACGATCCCATCAACCTGATGTCCTACGTGTCCCACGTGTTCCAGAAGCTGTTTGGCTACTCGAGGGCTACCGCCGACCGCCTCATGCTGGACGTCCACCACAAGGGCCGGGCCATGGTGTCCACCGGCACCAGGGAAAAGGCCGAGATGGATGTCTTCCGCCTCCACGAGCACGGCCTATGGGCGACCATGCAGCAGGACGACTGAGCGGGCTGTGATCCTGCGACGACGACGACCCGTGGCCTTCCAGCGGGACGGTGACCAGACGCTGATCCGGCTGGGCGAGGAAGAGCGGTCGATGCTGGTTGACCTGGCAGAACAGTTTCGGTCCGTGGTGGACGACGACCACGACCCCGGCCTACGGCGCCTCTACCCCACCGCCTACCCCGACGACCCGGACCGGGACGCCGACTACGCCGGCTTGGTCCACGACGACCTGGTTCAGCTCCGCCTGGAGGCCGCTGCCACCGTCGAGGCCACCGCCGGCTCTCCGTCACTGACCGACGACGAGCTGGCGGCCTGGATGCAGGTCCTGAACGGCCTCCGCCTGCTGTTGGGAACCCGACTGGACGTATCTGAGGAGGACCAGTTCGACCCAGAGGCGGATGACGCACCGGCGCGGGCTCTGCTGGCGTGGCTGGGTTTCCTGCTAGAGGAGGCGGTGGTCGCCGCGAGGAAACCGGGCGGCACCAATGCGTGACGCGTCTCCGAGGGCCGCTGGTAACGTGACTCCGCTCTCAGCGAGGTCCGGCCCCCATCGTCCAGCGGCCTAGGACGCCGGCCTTTCACGCCGGTAACACGGGTTCGAATCCCGTTGGGGGTACGAAGGA
>Ga0208881_1000262_pt1 | contig 18241 bp, 11 predicted proteins | sample Knorr_S23_td_AAI_FD_185610 | JGI IMG/M metagenome (GOLD analysis project Ga0208881, IMG submission 185610) | Marine microbial communities from Southern Atlantic Ocean transect - Knorr_S23_td_AAIW_ad_876m_LV_B (SPAdes) (version 2) | ecosystem: Environmental > Aquatic > Marine > Oceanic | place... | reverse complement strand
GTAGTTGTGCCTCTTAATTTTCTTATTTGTGAATTTGTTCTTTTTATCATGCCATGCCTTTTACCAGCCTGAGCCATCATTACTTTTCCTTTAGCTGTAATTTTAAATCTTTTCTTTGCTGAACTTTTGGTTTTTAACTTTGGCATAATTGGTCAGGTTATACAAATATTGCTATAAATTTACAACATCTATTATGACTTATAAAGGTTGGATAACCATTATTATTTGTTTACCATCAAATCTTGGGTCCAATTCAACTTTACCTACCTCTTGCATATCAACTTTAATTTTATCCATTAGTTCTTGACCTAAATGTGAGTGCTGCAATTCTCTTCCCTTAAATCTAATAGTAAATTTTACTTTATCACCTTTAGATATAAACTTTTGAGCATTCTTTATCTTAAATTGATAATCATGAGTTTCTGTTACGGGTCGTAGTTTAATTTCTTTTACTTCAATTTTTTTTTGTTTTTTCTTTGCCTGATTAGCTTTTTTTTGGGCATCGTATTTATATTTGCCTATATCAATAATTTTACAAACAGGTGGTTTAGCATTAGGTGCAATTTCAATTAAATCCAAACCCTCTTCTTTTGCCATTGATATAGCTTCATTTGTATTTAATATTCCCAAATTTTCTCCATTGCTAGCAATAACTTGTACTTCGGGTGAGTTAATTCTATTATTAGATTTTGGACCCCTATCCCTAGTTCTTTTTTGAAAATGATTTTGTCTAAACTCTGCCACTTAGTTTGAAGGTGCTTTGCTTAAAGCAGTAAATTTTTTCAGAAATGTATTCAATTCCATATTTTCTTGTTTATTAGAATCCAATCTTCTAATAGTTACAGTGTTACTGTCAACTTCTTTTTTACCACAAATTAATAAAAGTGGCACTTTTGCCATTGAATGTTCTCGAATTTTATAATTTAAGTTGTGATTTTTTAAATCTGCTTCACAACTAATGCCGACATCATGAATTTTTTCATTAATTTTTTTTGCATAATTATTAAAATCTTCTGATACTGGTATTATCATTACCTGCAATGGAGCGATCCAAAAAGGGAGTTTTCCAGCATAATGTTCAATTAAGATACCTATAAATCTTTCTAATGATCCAAATAATGCTCTATGAAGCATTACCGGCACTTTTTTTGATCCATCACTAGCAACATAAGAAGCTCCAAGTCTTAAGGGAAGATTTAAATCGACTTGTAAAGTTCCACACTGCCAATCACGCCCAATACTATCCCTAAGTACAAAATCAATTTTTGGTCCATAAAATGCTCCTTCACCTTTATTGATTTCATATTTTAGCTTTGATTGTTTTATTGCTTTTAATAATGCAAATTCTGCTTTATCCCAAATCCTATCTTCACCCACTCTTTTTTGTGGTCTATCAGAAAATTGTAGGAGGACATTTGTAAAGCCAAGCTCTTTATAAATTTCTAATATCAAACTTGTTACACTTAAACATTCATCAGTAATTTGATCTTCTGTACAAAAAATGTGAGCATCATCTTGTGTGAATGCCCTTACTCGTAAAAGGCCATGAAGGGCTCCTGAAGATTCATATCTATGAACCTTTCCAAACTCTGATAGTTTTAAAGGTAAATCTCTATAACTCTTTAAACCTTGATTAAAAACCTGGACACATCCGGGACAGTTCATTGGCTTAATAGCAAAAATTTTGTCATCTGGTGTAGTTGAAGTAAACATAAGATCTCCAAATTTATCCCAATGACCAGATTTTTCCCAAAGTGATCTATCTAATAATTCAGGTGTATTAATTTCATTATAGCCTGCTTTTTTTTGTTTCGCTCTCATGTAATCAATTAATTTTTGAAACAAAGACCAGCCTTTACTATGCCAAAATACTGATCCAGGACTTTCTTCTCTAAAATGAAATAAATCCATTTCTTTTCCTAGTTTTCTATGATCTCTTTTTTCAGATTCTTCAATTCTTTTTAAGTGATCATCTAGTTCTTTTTGACTCGGCCAGCTTGTACCATAAATTCTTTGCAACATTTCATTATTGGAATCACCTCTCCAGTATGCTCCAGACACTTTTGTTAATTTAAAATATTTTCCAATTTTTCCTGTTGAAGATAAATGTGGACCACGACATAAATCATGCCATTTACCATGAAAATAAATAGAAACATCTTCCTCTTTAGGTATACTTTCAATAATTTCAGCTTTATAAGTTTCTCCTTTTTCTCTAAAATGTGAAATTGCTTTATCTCTTTTCCAAACTTCTCTAAAAGTTGGTTCATCACGATCAACAATTTCCTTCATTTTATTTTCAATTTTATTTAAATCTTCTTGAGTAAATGACTCTTTTCTTGCAAAGTCATAATAGAAACCATTTTCTATTACTGGACCTATTGTAACTTGAGTTCCCGAAAAAATTTCTTGTACAGCCATTGCAAGTATATGAGCTGTATCATGCCTAATTGTTTCTAATCCTTCATTATCTTTTGAAGTAATAATTTTAATTGAACAATCTTTATCAATCGAATAATTTAAATCTTTTAACTCTCCGTCGATACTAATTATAAGAGCTTGCTTTGATAAAGATTTGCTTATTTTTTTAGCAACTTCTAAACCTGTAACTTTGTTTGAAAAACTAAGATTTTTTCCATCGGGTAATTTAATTGTAAACATTTAATTTATTAATTTTTTATATTCTGAATAAGTAGAAAAACACATTTTTTCAATGTTAAATTTTTTTATCACATTTTTTCTACCTTCATTACCCATAATTTTCAACGTAGTATCGTTTAATTTCAAAGCTTCTATAATTTTTTGACTTAATGACTTAGGTTTTCCAGACTCAAATAATAAGCCAGTTTTGTCATTAATAATCGTTTCATTAGATCCCCCAATATTGCTTGCTATAATTAGTTTTTCCATTGATTGAGCTTCAACCGAAACTTTCCCAAAGGCCTCTGGTTCAATTGATGATGAAACCACTAAATTAGAAATTTTATATGCTAATGGCATATGTTTGCAGTGATCAACAAATTTAACTTGTTTATTTAATCTATATTGTTCCACAAGCCTTAAAAGTTTTTTCTTATAAACATCTCTTCCTTGTGCGTCCCCTAAAATCACAGCATTAAACACTTCTTGTTTTAATTCCTGATTCACAAGGTTAAGAGCTTCAATAAACATTTCTTGTCCTTTCCAAGAAGTTAATCTTCCTGGGAGCAATATTAATTTTTTATCTTTTTGAATATTCCATTGTAAAATTAATTTTTTTTCTTCATGCTCTTTGATTTTATTTGGATCAAAATAATCAACGTTAATGCCTCTAAAAATAACCAAAAATTTTTTTTTTGGATTCAAATATTTTGAATAATTTTCATTAACATGCGAAAAAATAAAATTTGATCCAGCTATTAATAAATCTGATCTTACCATTACTGAATTATAAAATTTTTTAATAGAATTATTAAAATTATAAGTTCCATGAAATGTAGTAACAAATTTTCTTCTAGTAATTTTTGTGGCAAACAAACATGCCCAAGCAGGTGCTCTACTTCTTGCATGAACAATTGAAATATTAAAAAATAAAATGACAAAAATTAAAATCAATGAATTAATAAAAATTAAAATTGGATTCTTACTATGGACTGGAAGTCTAATTACTGTTACTTTTTTTTTATTTACATATTTAAGTAATGCACCACCACTTGTAACTATATAAGAAGAGCAATTATTTTCCGGTAAATAATGTGCAAGATCGTAACAACCAATCTCTGCTCCTCCATAACCTAATTTTGGAATAACTTGTAAAACTTTTATTTTAGATGACATTTGATAGAACTATATAATAAGAAATAACTCTTATAAACTTTTATGAATAAATTTAAGTACTTAAAAATATCAAATACTAAAAAAATTAGATATTTAACTAATTATTATAAAAAAAACCTCTATATAGTTTTTCTTCATGGTTTCATGTCTGACTTAGAAGGCGACAAACCTAAGACTTTTTACAAATATTGCAAAAAAAGAAAGCTAGGATTTCTTGGGTTAGAATATTCGGGCCATGGCAAATCTTCAGGAAAATTTACCAATGGGAATATTAGTAAATGGACTAAAGAAACTCAAACAACGATAAAAAAAATTGTAAAAAAAAATAATTTTATTTTAGTGGGTTCAAGCATGGGTTCTTGGATATCATTAAACCAATTTAAATATTTTCAAAAACAAATTAAAGGATTTTTGGGTATTGGCTCTGCCCCAGAATTCCTAGAAAAATTAATGTGGAAAAAATTTACAAAAAAAATGAAGAAAGAAACTATTAAAAATGGAATATGCAATTTAAAGCATGGTGATTATGAATATCCTATTTCTTACCAGTTAATAAAAGATGGAAGAAAAAACAATATATTAAATAAAAAATTAAGATCAAAAATCTATGTTACCATGATTCATGGAAGTAAAGATGAGGTGGTTCCAACTATTTATTCAAGAAAAGTTTTGAAATTATTTGATAAAGCTAAAAAAAAATTAATAATAATTAAAAATGGAGATCACAGTTTATCTAATAAAAAAAACCTTAAGAAAATTACCTTAGAATTAAATAAGATTGTTTCTAATATAATTTAAACCTTCAACATAAGTTGGAAACTTTAATTTATAATCAAAAAAACTTTTCATTTTTTTATAAAATTTTTTGCTACCTGAACAAATCCAAAACAAAAGGTATTTATATTATTCACTTTAACTTGCTTCTTTAATTATTGGGTTAGAGGTAATAGGGTTTTTTAATTTATTAATCATTTCTTTTGGACAAACTTGAAAAAAATTCTTAATTTCATTATCAAAATTATCAATTATCTTTTTGGATAGATTAGAACTTGTTTCATTATAATGTTTTTTTATTAAACTTTTAAGATAATTAATCCAATATTGAGTCTCAAGTTTTTGCCAAACAACAGTTTCTGGATTAACTCTTTTTTCGAATTGATTATTTAAATCATAAATAAAAACCATACCACCTGTCATTCCAGCAGCAAAATTGTCTCCAACTTCTCCTAAAATAACAACTGTACCTCCTGTCATATATTCACATCCATTAGAATCGCATCCTTCAATAACTGAAATTGCTCCTGAATTTCTAACTGCAAATCTATCACCAGCTTGTCCAGCAGCATAAAGTTTGCCAGATGTTGCTCCATACAAGACTGTATTTCCAATAATTGTATTTTCACTTGATATTAAATTACTTTCATCAGGTAATTTAATTGAGATTGATGCTCCAGATAAACCTTTTGCCACATAATCATTGGCATCACCCTTAAGTATAAGTTTTAAACCTTTTATTCCAAATGCACCAAATGATTGCCCCGCTGAACCCTTAAATTGTAAAGTTAAAAAATCTTCTTCTAATTTGTTATGACCATACTTTTTATATAAATGATAAGATATTCTTGTGCCAACTGCTCTATGAGTATTTTTTATAATAAATTCTTTCGCAATTATTTTGCTTTTACCAATTTTATCTTCGATTTCAGAAAATATTTTTTGATCTAGAGTATCTGGAACTTTATTAATTTCTTTTTTTTCACAATATCTTTTATGATCTCCAGGATCAGCTTGAACAAAAAGAGGATGTAAATCTAAATCATCTAAATTTGATGATCCAGTACTAACTTGTCTTAATAAATCAGTTCTTCCAATAATTTCATCTAACGTTTTAAAACCTAATTCAGCTAGAATTTCTCTTACTTCTTGAGCAATAAATGTGAATAAATTTACAACTTTTTCAGGAGTTCCACTGAACTTTTCTCTTAATTTTTTATCTTGAGTGCAGACACCGACGGGACAAGTATTAGAATGACATTGTCTAACCATGATGCATCCCATAGCAACAAGAGCTGTTGTTGCTACTCCATATTCTTCAGCTCCCATCATTGCTGCAATAACAACATCTCTTCCAGTTTTTATTCCACCATCTGTTCTTAAAGTAACGTTATGTCTTAAGTTATTTAAAGTTAAGACTTGATTAACTTCTGTTAATCCCATTTCCCAAGGAATTCCTACATACTTAACGCTAGTTTGTGGAGTAGCTCCCGTTCCTCCATTGTGTCCTGATATTAATATTATATCTGCTTTAGCTTTTGCAACTCCTGCTGCTATAGTTCCAATTCCTGACGATGCAACTAGTTTAACTCCTACTCTAGCTTTTGGATTAACTTGTTTTAAATCATAAATTAATTGGGCCAAGTCCTCTATAGAATAAATATCGTGATGTGGAGGAGGGGATATTAATGTAACTCCAGGAGTAGAGTATCTTAGTTTTGCGATTTCATCTGTAACTTTAAAGCCAGGTAACTGTCCACCTTCCCCAGGTTTAGCTCCTTGAGCAATTTTAATTTCTATCTCATTACAATTATTTAAATAATTAATAGTTACACCAAACCTTGCTGAAGCAATTTGTTTCACTCTTGAATTTGAGCTATCTTGATTTTCCATTAAGGTAAATCTTTTTTCATCTTCACCTCCTTCTCCGCTGCATGAAGCGCCTTTAATTCTATTCATTCCTATTGCTAAAGTTTCATGGGCTTCCTTAGATAATGCTCCATGGGACATGCTACCGCTTCCAAATCTTTTTAAAATTTCTGATATGGGTTCAATCTCTGAAATATCTAAAGAAGATTTTAAATATCTTTTTCTAAAATCAATTAAATCTCTTAAGTTTATAGGGGGAAGATCATAAATTCCTTTTGCATATTTTTTATAAGCATCAAATGAATTATTTGTTACTGCACTTTGAAGTAAATGAATTAATTTACCTTGGTATTGATGAGTTTCACCATTTTTTCTATACTTATAAATTCCTCCAATAGGCAATATACTATCAGTATTTTGGAACGCCTCTTTGTGTATATGTTTTATTTTCTTTTCTATTCCAGTCAAACCAATTCCAGATATTTTTGAAGTCACACTTTGAAAATATTCAGAAACTATTGTTCGACTTAGTCCAACTGCTTCAAAATTACAACCACCTCTATAGGAACTTAAAACTGATATCCCCATTTTAGACATGATCTTTAAAAGTCCAGAATTTACTGACTTAATATATCTTTCAATACATTCTTCATATCTAAACTTGCCAAAAAGTTTTTTCTCATATCTTTGATACAAACTATCTAATGCTAAATATGGATTAACAGTTGTTGCTCCTACCCCTAAAAGTACAGCAAATGAATGAGTGTCTAAAACTTCTCCAGTTTGAGCATTTATAGAAGCATAGCTTCTTAATTTATTTTTAATTAAATGGTTATTAATAGCCCCTACACTCAAAAGCATTGGGATCGCTATATTTTTTTCAGATACTGTTTTATCTGATAAAATTAGTTGTGTTACACCTTGTCTTACAGCAATTTCAGATTCTTTAATAATTCTATCTAAAGATTCTTGAAGTGAATCATCATGTGTAAAAGTGCAATCAATAATTTTAAAATTCTTACCAAAAAAATTTATAAATTTTTCAAATTGTGAATTTGATAAAATAGGACTTTCTAAAACATAAATATTCTCTTTAGTTAAAGTATCAAAATCTAATATATTGCCCAAATTTCCAAATCTTGTCTTAAGACTCATTACTTTATTTTCTCTTAATGAATCAATAGGTGGATTTGTAACCTGGCTAAAATTCTGTCTAAAAAAATGATATAAAGGTCTATAACGATCAGAAAGAACGGCAAGCGGTGTATCATCTCCCATTGAGCCAGTTGCTTCTTTAGCGTCTTCTGCCATGGGATGAAGAATTAATTCAAGATCTTCAATACTTATTCCAAATGCATGTTGTCTTTTTCTTAATTCAGATCCAGTAAAAACAAATTTTTCCTTATTAATTATAATTTTTTTATCTAAATCAACTATTTGATTATTAAAATGCTTAAACTCTTTAGCTAAATAGTTTTTGATTTCAATATTGTTAAAAACTTTGCCTTTATTAATTCTTATTCCAATAATCTCTCCAGGTCCTAATCTTCCTTTTGAAATGATTTTTTTTTCATCTAATTCAATCATTCCTGTTTCAGATCCTGCAAAAAGTAATTTATCTTTTGTTATGGTGTATCTTAAAGGACGCAATCCATTTCTATCATTAGCTACTATTGCCCATTCATTATCTGTAGCAGCAATTGCTGCGGGTCCATCCCATGGTTCCATTGTGCTATTTAAAAAATTAAATAATCTTTGATGTTCTTTTGGTAATATTTTACTTTTTTTAGACCAAGCGTCTGGAATTAACATTAATTTTGCTAAGGGTGCAGACTGTCCTGAAATATTTAATAATTCAAACACATTATCTAAAGCTGCTGAATCTGATGCACCTGGTTGTATTACAGGTTTTAAATTTTCTATATCATCAAATAACGAGCTTTTCATTTCATGCTCATGAACTTTCATCCAATTACAATTTCCTTTAAAAGTATTTATTTCTCCATTATGAGCAACAGCTCTAAAAGGTTGTGCTAAATCCCAACTTGGAAAAGTATTGGTAGAAAATCTTTGATGAAATATTGCATATCTTGAAATAAATCTTTCATCTTTTAAGTCTGTATAGAAATCAGATAATGCTTCAGCTAAAAACATGCCTTTATAAATAATTGATTTTGAACTTAAAGAACAAATGTAAAAACCTTCTAGATGATTTTTGATTGCTTCTTTTTCAATTTTTCTTCTAGTCTCATAGAGTTTTCTTTCTAAATCTTTATCAATTAAGCGCTTATTATTATGCTTAAACAATATTTGCGTTATTTCAGGTCTATTACTATTTGCTTTTTCACCTAAAACTTTTGTATTAACTGGTACTTGCCTCCATCCATAAATTTTAAAATTTGCTTTAGTAAGTTCAGTTTCAACTATAATTTTGCAGCTTTCTTGGACATTAAAATTATTTCTTGGTAAAAAAATCATCCCAACACATATTTCAGAATTATCGTGTTTATGTCCTTTAGTTTCTATCTTTTCTGCAAAAAAATCAGAAGGAATTTCGATATGTATGCCAGCTCCATCTCCTGTTTTTCCATCAGCATCAACAGCTCCTCTGTGCCATACGGCCTTTAATGCTTGAATTCCGTATTCTACAATCTTTCTAGATTTTCTACCTTCTGTAGAAGCAACCAAGCCAACGCCACATGCATCATGTTCCATGCCTTTTGAATAAACGTGATTTTTTTCTAAAATTTTTAAGTTTTTTTTATAATTTTTCATTAAGCAACCTTGGCCTTTTTAGACTCTTCTGCCTCTAAAAATTTTTTAATAGATGTTGCTGCGTCTCTACCATCTCTAATAGCCCAAACAACTAATGAAGCTCCTCTTACAATATCTCCTGCTGCGAATACTCCAGATAAATTAGTTTCCATTGTATCAAAATTTGTTTTTAAAGTTCCCCACCTTGTGATCTGTAAGTCTTTTGAGTCAAATAATTTTGGAAGATTTTCTGGATCAAATCCTAAAGCTTTAATGATAATATCTGAATCAAGTTTAAATTCTGAGTCTTTTTGAATCTCTGGTTTTCTTCTACCGCTATCATCGGGATCACCCAATTTAATTTTATCAATAATTAAACCTTCAACTTTATTTTTTCCTAAAAATTCTTTTGGACTAGATAACCAAACAAATTCTACTCCTTCTTCTTCGGCATTAGCAACTTCTCTTGCAGATCCTGGCATATTTTCTTTATCTCTTCTATAAAGACATTTAACTGATTTTGCATTTTGCCTTACCGCGGTTCTTACACAGTCCATTGCAGTATCGCCACCTCCTATTACAACTACATTTTTTCCTTCTGCATTTAATATGCCTCTATCAAATAATTCTACTTGGTCTCCTAATCCTTTTTTATTTGAAGCAGTTAAAAATTCCATTGCAGGGAAAATATTTTCTAAATTATTTCCAGGTACTTCTATTTCTCTGGCTTTATAAACTCCAGTAGCAATTAGTATTGCATCATGTTTTTCTCTCAACTGATCTAACGTTAAATCTCTGCCAATTTCAAAGTTTTGTAAAAATTTTATTCCACCATCTTCTAATAATCTTGTTCTTCTTTCTACAACAAACTTTTCTAATTTAAAGTTTGGAATTCCATAAATTAATAAACCTCCCGGTCTATCATATCGATCATATATCGTAATTTGATATCCTAATTTACGAAGTTGTTCTGCGGCTGCTAACCCTGCTGGCCCAGCCCCAATTATTCCAACACTTTGATTTTTTTCATTCTTAATTTTAATAGGATTTATCCATCCTTCTTCCCATGCATTATCTGTAATATATTTTTCTACAGATCCTATAGTTACAGTTCCATGACCTGACTTTTCAATTACACAATTACCTTCACATAATCTATCTTGAGGACAGATTCTTCCACAAACTTCTGGCATATTGTTTGTACTCTGGGCCATTTCATATGCTTCTTGTAGCCTTCCTTCTGCTGTTAATTTTAACCAGTCAGGAATGTTGTTATTTAAAGGGCAATGAATTTGACAAAATGGAACTCCACATTGCGAACATCTACTTGATTGTTCTTTTGCCTTATCATGAATAAATTCCTTGTAAATTTCGTTAAAATCTTCTTTTCTGGATAAAACCTCTCTTTTAGGAGGGTTTTGCTGACCTATTTTCACAAATTTTAACATTTTGTCTGGCATAATTGATTCAATTTATATCATGATTTTATTGAAATAAAGGATAACAAGGTCAGTATGTATGACCTTATTTTTAAAAAAGCTTGCATTATATGGGCTTTTTACCTTATTTGCATACCTGTTATGCATTTAATTATATTAAGAATTAGACACAATTTTAGGTTAATTATAAATAATCTAAATGATCTCTAATTTTTTTGAAATTTTTTTACTATCGATAGTTCAAGGGATTTCAGAATTTTTACCTATTAGCTCTGCTGCTCACTTAATTTTAGTTTCAAATATTTATGAATTTAAAAATCAATCTTTGTTAATTGATATTAGTTTACACTTGGGATCTTTGCTAGCAATATTATTTTATTTTAGAAAAGATATTTTTGATTTTAATAAAAACTTAAATTTATTTTATAAAATAGCAATTTCTACGATGCCATTAGTAGTAGTAGGCTACTTTTTATATAGTACTGAAATAATTTACCAATTAAGAAATATTCAAGTTATTGCGTGGTCAACTTTATTTTTTGGAATTTTAATTTATATAGCTGACAAAAATATATTTTTAAAAAAAATAGAAACTGATTTCAATATTAAATCTGCTTTAATAATTGGTTTTTTTCAAGTAATAGCTTTAATACCTGGAGTAAGTAGAGCGGGAATAACAATAACAGCTGGAAGAATATTAGGATTTAATAGAGTTGATTCAACAAAAATTTCTTTTTATCTATCCATTCCTGCTTTAATTGGAGCAAGCGCACTAGGTATAAAAGATTTGTTTAAAGAAAATATAGAGTTTAATTTTTTAGTTTTAATTGGAATTATATTATCTTTTTTCTTTTCACTAGTTACAATTAAATTTTTTTTAAAATTTATTAAAACATTTTCATTTAATGTTTTTGTAGTGTATAGAATATTTTTAGCATTGATCATATTCTATATTATATACTTTTAGTTTTTGATTCATATATTGGCAAAAGTTGAGAAAATATAACTCCAATTAAAATAAAAGCACAACCGATTAGATTATTTATACCAAGAACTTGGTCTAAAATAATCCATGCTGCTATAGTAGCAAAAACACCTTCTAGTGAAAATATAATTGCAGAAGGGGCGGGTGAAATATTTTTTTGCGCATATATTTGTAATGTAAATGCAATACCACCTGACAGTACTCCAGCATAAATTATTGACACTGATTCATTTAGTATATTTGCAAAAGAAATAGTTTCAAAAAAGAAAGCAAAAAAAATTGAAAACAGGGAAACAACTAATGCCTGCAACGAACCAAAAAATAATGGTAGACTAAAATTTTTGATAAATTTTCCAATAAATATTATGTGTAGACTCCAAAACACAGCACATAATATAACTAAACCATCGCCTAATCTAACTGTAGCATTTGTAAAGTCGCTTAATAAATAAACTCCTGCTACACATAAAATAACAGATGGCCATATACTCCAATGTATTGATTTAGAATAAAATACAAAAAGAATTATAGGAACCATTGGTACATAAAAAACTGTGAAAAAAGCCGCGTTTGCTACATCGGTATAAAGTAAAGCTGTTTGTTGAAAGTATGTTCCTAAAAATAAAAATACTCCTATCCAAAAAAGTAGCTGATAAAATAATTTTTTATTAACATTTATCTGACTAATAATTTTTTTTTTCTCAAAAACAAGAGCAAATGGAATTATAGTTAAAAAACCTATAAAAAACCTTGCTCCATTAAAAGTAAGAGGGCCAATTTTATCCATTCCAGTATCTTGGGCTATAAAGGTTGTTCCCCAAATTAAAGTACAAAATAAAGCACTAAATAATGAAAGTGTTTTTGACATTAAATAAAATTTATACTGCTAATTTATAGGCAAAATCTTTGCCAAGATTTTCTTTTAATTCATTACAAAATTTTGCTGCTTCAGCTCCATCAATAATTCTATGATCATAAGATAATGATAATGGCAGCATAATTCGAGCTTGATATTTATTTTCATAATAAATATTTTTTCTTGAGGATCTTCCAACACCTAAAATTGCAACTTCAGGATAATTAATAATTGGTGTAAAAAATGAACCACCTATTCCTCCTAAACTAGTTATTGTCATTGAGCCTCCAAAAAACTCCTTTTTATCTATTTTTAAATTACGGCATTTTTCACTTATGGTTTTTAATTCTTCGCTAATAAAATTAATATTTTTATTATTTACATTTCTTAATTTTGGAACCATTAGTCCATGAGATGTATCAACTGCAACACCTATATGATAATATTTTTTTACTGTCATTTTGCCTTTTTCAATATCTTCTATTGATGAGTTAAAGGTTGGAAATTTTTTTAAAGTTGAAACTAGTGCTTTTATTATAAAAGCTAGAGGAGTTATTTTTTTTCTTTCACCTGTAAATGTATCTGTAAGTGAATTTCTAAATTCTTCCATTTCACTTATATCCGCTTCATCATGATGAGTAACATGTGGAATAGTTTTCCATGAATTTATCAAATGGGGTGCTGCTAGTTTTTTTACTCTTGGAATATCTTTAACTTCTATTTCTCCAAAGTCTGAATGATTAAATTCGCTTTTGATTTTATTTGATGATTGATCATTTTTTGTAAAATTTTTTGGTTTATCCAGCTGCTTGCTTATAAAAAATTTTATATCTTCTTCGGTAATTCTTCCTTTCCTTTCAGTTCCTTTAATTTGAGAAACATTTGCTCCCAGTTCCCTAGCAAATTTTCTGACTTTTGGGCTTGCAAATATTTTTTTATCTTCTGACATTTATTGATTATAATTTTGTTGGTATAGGTTTTTCCGGATCAATTTTGTATTTTTTTATAGCTTCTTTTGCATATTTTGAAGAGATCAATTGCTCTTTTGCTAAAACACTCAGCGAATATGTTACTAAATGTTCTTTATCTACTTCAAAAAACTTTCTTAAATTTTTTCTAGTATCACTTCTCCCATAACCATCTGTACCAAATGAATAAAAACTTTTATTTGTAAAAGGTCTTATCTGATCTGAATTTAAGCGCATATAATCTGATGCAGCAACGATAGGACCTTCTGTAGACGACAGACATTCTTCAATATATGTTTTTTTTGGTCTTTTATCTGGATTCAAAAGATTATACCTTTCTACCTCTATAGCTTCTTTTCTTAGTTCATTGTAACTTGTTACGCTCCATAGATTACTATCAATATGATATTCATTTTGAAGAATTTCAGCTGCTTTAATCATTTCTCTTAAAATGGCTCCTGATCCAAGCAATTGAATTTTGGTTTTTTTATATTTGTTATATTCCTTAAATAAATACATCCCTTTTAATATTCCTTTTTCAACAGATTTATCTTTTGGCATTTTAGGGTGAGTATAATTCTCGTTCATTGTAGTTATGTAGTAAAAGATATTTTCCTGTTTATCATGCATTCTTCTTAGTCCTTCTCTAAAAATTGTTGATAATTCATATGCAAACGTAGGATCATATGATTTACAATTTGGAATAACTGAAGATAGGATGTGACTATGTCCATCACCATGTTGAAGTCCCTCTCCTGCAAGAGTAGTTCTGCCTGCTGTAGCTCCAATTAAAAAACCTCTAGTTTGATTATCTCCTGCTGCCCAAGCCAAATCCCCTGTTCTTTGAAAACCAAACATTGAATAAAATATGTAAATTGGGATCATTGAAATGTCGTGATTTGTATAAGAAGTACCTGCAGCAATCCAAGATGACATAGCTCCAGCTTCATTTATACCTTCTTCTAACACTTGTCCTTTAACATCTTCCCTGTAAGAGCTTAATTGTTCAGAGTCTACTGGTTCATATTTTTGTCCTTCATGTGCATAAATACCAATTTTTTGGAAAAATCCTTCCATTCCAAAAGTTCTTGCTTCGTCAGGAATAATTGGAACAAGTCTTGGTGCAACATTTTTATCTCTCAATAAACTAGTCAACATTCTAACCAAAACCATTGTTGTTGACATTTCTTTCTCTCCTGTAGATTCTTTCATTGCTTTAAATATGTCTTCTGAAGGTGTTTTAATTGATTTTGCAAAAGAAGATCTTTCAGGTAAATTTCCTCCTAGTTTTATTCTACATTCTTTTAGATATTTTATTTCTGGAGAATTATCAGGTGGCTTATAATATTCTATATTTTTTACTTGCTGATCAGTTAAAGGAACATCAAACCTATCTCTGTAGTATAATAAGTCTTTTTCATCTAACTTTTTCTGCTGGTGTGTTGTATTAATGCTTTCTCCAGATTTACCCATCCCGTATCCCTTAATTGTTTTAGCTAAAATTACTGTTGGAGTTCCAGTATTTTGCATTGCAGAATGATAAGCAGCATAGACCTTGTGTGGATCGTGGCCTCCTCTATTTAATCTCCATATATCTTTATCTGTCATTTGTGAAACCAAATTTAAAAGCTCAGGATATTTTCCAAAAAATTTTTCTCTGACAAAAGCTCCTCCTTTAGCTTTAAAAGCTTGATATTCTCCATCTACTGCTTCATTCATTCTTTTAATCAATAATCCTGTTTTATCTTTTGCTAATAAAGTATCCCAATAAGATCCCCATATAACCTTAATTACATTCCAACCTGCTCCTCTAAAAATTCCTTCTAATTCTTGAATGATCTTACCGTTACCTCTCACTGGACCATCTAGTCTTTGTAAGTTGCAATTCACAACAAAAATTAAATTATCTAATTTTTCCCTAGCTGCTAAACCTATTGCGCCTAATGACTCTGGTTCGTCTGTTTCTCCGTCACCTAGAAAACACCAAATTTTTCTACCTTCATCTTTTAATAATCCTCTGTTTATTAAATATTTAGTAAATCTTGCTTGATAAATTGACATTATTGGTCCTAATCCCATTGAAACAGTTGGAAATTGCCAAAATTTTGGCATCAACCAAGGGTGAGGATAAGAAGACAATCCACCAGGATTAACTTCTTGTCTAAAACTATCTAATTCTTTAGATGTAATTCTTCCTTCAAGATACGCTCTTGCATACATGCCTGGAGCACTATGTCCTTGAAAATAAATTAGATCGCCACCAAATTTATTATTTTTTGCTCTCCAAAAATGATTCATACCAACATCATAAAGTGTAGCTGCCGATGCAAATGTTCCTATATGACCTCCAAGTTCTGGATTTTTTTTATTTGCTCTTACAACCATCGCAGCAGAATTCCATCTAATTAAAGATCTTATTTTTCTCTCAATATTTTGATCACCAGGAGATTTTTTTTCTTCTTCTGGAGATATTGTATTTATGTAAGGTGTATTTCTAGATAAAACTAAATCTGAACCTTCCTTATAAGAATGTTCAATTAATTGTTTTATTAAAAATTGTGCTCTATTTTTTCCATCGTTTTCAAGAACAGCTGAAAGAGATTCTAACCATTCTTTTGTTTCTATTGGGTCGATATCACCATTTTTAACTATTTCAATTTTTTCATTTTTATTTTTTTTCTGAGGTAAAATTTTTGTTTCTTTTACTTCTTTTTTTAATACTAGCGTGTCTTCAGCTTCTTTAATAATGTTCTCAGTATCAGTAGGTAATTTTTCTTCGATATTTTTTTTTGGTATTTCTTGTGTTTGGGTTTCGCTATTTAAAGTCACCAATAAATGTCCTTTAGAAACTTTATCCCCCACTTTAACGTTAATGCTTTCTACGGTTCCTTCGAAAGTTGAAGGAACTTCAACACTTGACTTATCACTTTCTAAAGTGACGATAGGGTCATTTTTTTTTATTTTATCTGAAACCTTTACTAAAACTTCAATAACCTCAACTTCATCAAAATCTCCTATATCAGGTACTAATAATTGCTGGCTCATTAATAAGTTAATTATATATGTAAAAATATTATATTGGATATATTTCTAACACATTTGAAGCCTTTTTTGGACACGCTTAATGTCCATTGTTTATTATGTTTAAAAATATATTTAAAAAAATTTTTCATATTGATAATAAACAAGATTTAGATGCTAGATTTTGGATACAAAAAATTTTGCTTCATAAAAGTTTGAGAAAAAACTATTATTAGTTTCTCTCAATACACATTGCTATACCCATACCCCCACCAATGCATAAGGTAGCACAACCTTTGCTCTTATTTTGTTTAATCATCTCATGAATTAAAGTTACTAAAATTCTGGCCCCTGATGCACCAATAGGATGGCCTAATGCGATTGCACCACCATTTACATTAACAGTTTCTTTTGGAATTTTTAAATCTTTAATAACTGCAATGCTTTGAGCGGCAAATGCTTCATTAATTTCAAATAAATCAACATCGCTAATTTGCCATCCTGCTTTTTTAAGTGCTAAATTCGTCGCAGGAATTGGGCCTAGACCCATTAATGATGGTTCAACACCACATGTTGCCCATGAAACAATTTTAGCTAAGGGTTCAATACTTCTTAACTCTGCTTCTTCCCTGCTCATTAAAACTAAAGCTGCAGCTCCATCATTTAACCCAGAAGAATTTCCTGCTGTAACAGTTCCATTATCTTTAAAAACTGTTTTTAAAGATTCAAGTTTTTCAATATTCAAATTTTCTCTTGGATACTCATCTTTTTTGAAAGTTTCAATTTTATCGTTTTTTTTTATTTCAAAAGTTATCAATTCATCTTTAAATCTATTTTCCTTAATTGTTTTTTCTGTTTTCTGTTGAGAATCTAATGAAAAAAGATCTTGTTCTTTTCTAGTAATTTTATATTTTTCAGCAACATTTTCTGCTGTTACTCCCATATGATAATTATTGAATGCATCTATAAGCCCATCATGAATCATAGTATCAACTAATTGTTCTTCAGATAATTTTCGTTCTTCTCTATAGAATATGGCATGCGGTGCCTTTGACATACTTTCTTGTCCTCCTGCAATAACAATTTTATTTTCTTTTAATTTTACAGATTGGTAAGCTGAAGCTACTGCCCTTAAGCCAGATCCACACAATTGATTAACAATATGTGCAGGTTTTGAAACTGGCATACCAGCATTAACAGATGCTTGTCTTGCTGGATTTTGTCCTGTCGCAGAAGTCAAAACTTGACCCATAACTACTTGCTCTATGTCGTCAGCTTTTAATTTAGAGTTTTTGATAACTTCTTTAATACAAATAGAACCTAGTTTATCTGCACTTAGCTCTTTTAAACTACCTCTATAAGTTCCTATTGGTGTTCTTAATGCTGAAGTTATAACTACATCACTCAATTCTTTTGTCATAGTTGATTTAACATATTCTTTTATTAGAAAAATTACATTATAAATTAGTTATATCAAATATGATATTGTGACATAGGGTATATTAATAATGTTTTGCGCCTGTAGCTCAATTGGATAGAGCGCTTGGCTACGGACCAGGAGGTTCTGGGTTCAACTCCTAGCAGGCGCGCCAAAAAAGGAAAGTAAATAAAATGTTAAATTGGCTTAACAAAATATCTTTGCAAAAAGCAGTGATTTATTTTTTTATTTTTATTTTTTTTGTATTGCTAGTTTTAACAATTTTTTTATAAAAAATTATGTCTGATAAATTTGAACAAATAAGTACTAAACCAGGTTTTA
>Ga0208881_1000261_pt1 | contig 18289 bp, 19 predicted proteins | sample Knorr_S23_td_AAI_FD_185610 | JGI IMG/M metagenome (GOLD analysis project Ga0208881, IMG submission 185610) | Marine microbial communities from Southern Atlantic Ocean transect - Knorr_S23_td_AAIW_ad_876m_LV_B (SPAdes) (version 2) | ecosystem: Environmental > Aquatic > Marine > Oceanic | place... | reverse complement strand
TTTTTCTTTCACTCTATTGCAAAAATTGGTCCTGTTCGCACGGCTAATGTGATGTACATGGAGCCAGTTTTTACAATCATTCTTGGCGTTATGCTACTCCAAAATGTACTCGGCTATTCTCAGTGGCTAGGTATGCTAATAATTTTGTTAGCTACAATTTCTCTTGAGCGCTGGGGTAAAAAATACAATTAAATTTAAGGTGTAGAATGAATAAGAGACAAGTTTTTATCATTAAATTATTTACCAATATATAACAATAGATGAAGATAGTAATTGCACCAGACTCCTTCAAAGAGACCCTCTCTGCGAGTGAAGCTGCAAATGCTATCGAAGCAGGTTTTTTAGAATTTTTCCCGAGTGCAGAGATTCTTAAATTGCCTATTGCTGATGGAGGTGAAGGCACAGTTGATGTATTGGTCTCTGCTACAGAGGGTAGTTATTTTTCTACAAATGTTTCAGGACCTATGGGGGAGGTTGTTAGTGCAAGATGGGGTATGCTTGGTGATTCGAAAACGGCTGTTATTGAGGTTGCAGAAGCTTGTGGCTTACACTTAGTTTCCGTTGCAAAACGAAATCCAATGATTGCCTCCAGTCATGGAGTAGGAGAACTTATTTTAGCTGCAGTAGATGAGGGCGCTAAGCATATTATTATTGGCTTAGGTGGTAGTTCGAGTAATGATGGTGGTATGGGTTTTTTACAGGCAATTGGGGTTCGATTTCTAGATATTTCAGGGAATCAACTTCGTGGAGATGTTAGCAGTTTAAGTTCGCTTTCTGACATTGATTTAAGTTATATAGACCCTCGTCTTAAGGGTGTTAGTTTTGAGGTGGCATGTGATGTTGATAATCCTTTGGTTGGACCTCAAGGAGCCTCTGCTATTTTTGCCTCTCAAAAAGGTGCCGATAGTCAAATGATTGATCAGCTAGAGATTATTTTGAATCATTACTCTGGTGTTATATCTAGGAAATTCAATAATGATGTGTCTTTGTATCCTGGTGCTGGCGCTGCTGGTGGAATAGGTTATGGCTTTAAAGCTTTTTTAGATGCAGAGCTGAAGAGCGGCATTAAGATTATTCTTGATAAAGTAGATTTTAATCATCATCTATTAAACGCAGATTTAGTTATAACTGGGGAAGGCAAGATTGATAGTCAAAGTGATAGGGGTAAAGCTCCTATAGGGGTTATTGAGTATGCAAAGAGACATAAATGTCGTATCTTTATAATTGCTGGAACTTTAGAGAATAGTGACACTCTAATAAGTAATTATGGCATTGATAAGGCGTTTAGTGTTGTCTCTAGTGAATTATCAATAGAAGAGGCAATGTCTAATCCATTTGAAAGTCTAATGGCCATTTCTCGAGAGGCTGCTCAGCACTATAAAAAATATTACTCAGACCTTTAATAGCCAAGATCAGGATTCACTAAATTATTTAATTTGTGGTTTGAGAGATAGCGACGCATATTCATCATAACAAGTTCAAGGGTTAGAGGAATATAGGTATCACCATCATCTGCAGAAATATGAGGCATAACCATTAAATTAGGTGTATTCCATAATAGAGAATTTGAGGGGAGTGGTTCAGGGTCAAATACATCAATAATAGCAGCTTTGATGTGACCAGAACTTAAGTTTTCTACTAAAGCATCATAGTCCATAGTAGCCGCTCTACCTACATTAATAATACCAACCCCTGGCTTCATCAGTGACTGGCGTCTCTTATCTAATAGGTTGAGGGTTTCTGTGGTATTTGGGGTGGACATAAAAATGTAATCAGGTAGAGGAAGCACTTCATCTAATTTCTCTACTTTGACCATTTGATCGACACCATCTAAAGCTTTTCCATGACGACTAACTCCAATAATATTCATACCTAATAATTTACACTTCTTAGCAACAGCATGACCTATATTCCCCACCCCAATAACTAGTAAGGTTTTCCCCATTATGGGAGTAGAGTAGAGGGATTCCCAGTGCTTATTTTGTTGGTTTTGAACTATTTCAGGTATGTGGGTATGAAGCATTAAGACACCCATTAAACCAAATTCACCTGCTTTTTCCGAATGCACTCCACGATTATTAACTACCGAGACATTTTTTGGAACCCAGTCCATTGGGCATAAATGTTCTAATCCAGCACCAATAATATGAATCCATCGTAAATTGGGAGCAATTTTAGAAAGATCTTCGGTTGGAAAATCCCAGCATACAAGCACTTCAGCTGTTTTCATTGACTCGTAGAAGTTATCTAAATCCCAATCAAAAACGGGTTCAATCTTGCCTTTTAGATCTGGATAATTCTCAATAGCACGATTGAACCTATCCTCAGTAATTGCGAAGACGCTTTCTCCTTCAATCGTTGGAGGGAAAGATTTTGGATCTGCATGATTACTTTTAAAATGTACTCGTATTTTTTTATCACTTGACATAGTGTATTTACCTATTCAGTTACCACTGGATTTTCTCTTAACTGAATTTGTTTTAACTTTTCTGTTACCACTTTAATCCTCTCTTTCTCAGGCTTGCCATCAACCTGAAACTGAATTTCAACAAATTCATGAGCAAGTTTACTTAACAAAGCATCATCATCACTTATATTTTTTGGAATTGTCAGGACAGAGTCACCACCATAGGTTGGTATTGGCATCCCAACAAGCTTCGATGCAAGATATGGATGTTTGCCAGAAGACACTGTTCTAATTTGCTCTCTTATTCTTTGGCGCATCATTGCAACGCCTTGATCACTGGTCACTAAATTTTCATTTTTATGTATATTGATTGGTCCTATACCTTCACATGCCTCCCTATCAGCAGGAAATCTTTGGCGCTGTTCATAAGGCCGATCAAATAGCTCACCTTGCTCGATTAGTTCAGGACCTTCTGGGGTATTGTATTCCTGTGGATCTCCACGCTCTCCAAAATTAGCCCAAGCATAGCAAATAGTGGATTCATCATCAATTGGTACGACCCATCTTGTAAATGAACTTCGTCCATAATAAATTTGTTTTGTGCCATCAGCTGTAAATGCTGCACCTGCCTGAGTAAAGTTTGGCAAAACAACTTCATTAATTCTAAACCAAACATTGTCACCTACTCTTCTGGTATTACATCCTAAAATCCAGCTATCACGTTCAAAGAAGTCAATCTGCCCGACCTCACCAAAGCCCTCAGAAAATTGTTCTCGACTCATATTGGAGTGAAGGAAGGAGGTATGAATAGGGTCGACTATAGCATCTAGAACCTGAAGCCAGTTACACTTAAAAGGGGCTTTATAAGGCACCATATCCATGTCTTCAAAATCAAGGGAATCATAAATTGGAAATTCAGGTTTTTCATCAATTGGGCCTAGATAAGCAAAAATTAAACCTTTAAATTCGTGAGTTGGATAAGCACCAAGTCGAACTCTTTGTTTGATAATATCTGCAATATGTTCAGGCTGCCCTGGTACATCTATTAGTGTACCATCAACATCAAAATGCCATCCATGATAGCAACATTGAATTCCTGTTTCATGACAAATACCAAATTCAAGAGAAGCCTGTCTATGAGGGCAATGTTTATGAACTAAACCTAATTGATTACTTTTATCTCGAAACAAGACAAGCTCTTCTCCTAGGATTTTTATTGCGACAGGAAGATTTTCGAGCTCAGAAGAAATAAAAACTGGCTGCCAATACCTTCTAAGATATTCACCTGCTGGAGTTCCAGAACCAACTAGTGTAATTTCATCATCAGAATCATTGGAGTGGACTAATCCATGACCTGCAAACCCTTTAAGATTAACTTTAATGTCATCTTGCTCAATGCTCATATACTTTAATCCTCATTATTACAACCTTAATATAGGTATAAATAATACCCAAAATAGACTTAATGTTAGCATCAATTAACATCCATAATAATTACATATTAATGATTTTTAATCTAATTAATGTGTTTATTAACAAATTATTACTAATTAAATTACTTTATATGTAATATTAAGGTATATAATTTTAGAAAAAAATACTATTCTTCATTTATTAGGGGGTCAACAATTAATAATAATACAATTGACATGTCTACATTCTTTCAGAAGGATAAGCTTAAACATGGTCTTCCAGCTTCTGCCTATACTGATGTCGATTTTTTTCGTACTGAGTGTGATACTTTATTTACTAATAATTGGGTTTTTGTTGGCTTTGCTCATGAATTACCTGAGACAGGTGACACCTATCCAATTACAGTTGCTGGTACGCCTGTTGTACTAATTAAGAATAATCAAGGTCAAATTGCTGCCTTTCATAATGCCTGTTCACACCGCTGCCTTAAACTAGTTGATGAACCAAAGAATGTAGGCCCTATGTTAACTTGCCCCTACCACTCTTGGACTTACAGTCTAGATGGTGATTTATGTGCCACCCCATTTTTTGGAGGTAAAGAGCATCACCCAGAAGGCTTTAATATGTCAGACCACGGCCTTAAATCTATAAAAATAGCCATTTGGCATGACTGGATATTCATTAATTTAAGTGGTAACGCGCCATCTTTTGAAGATTATGCAGCACCACTAATAAAGAATTTTGATGATATTAATTTTCAGCAAGTAAGACCTGTTGCAACATTGGATTTTGGAGAAATTTCAACAAATTGGAAATTTCTTATGGAAAACTATATTGAACCCTACCATGTTCAATTTGTTCATCGTACAACAACAAATCAGCCTCTGGAAGATCACTACACAATCATCGATGGTGTATGTGTAGGAAGTGCTATCGATTTGGATGATGAAGATAAAGTAAAAGAGAGTCTCTCGGTGAGCTCTAGGTACCTCACACTATTTCCTAACTTTATTATTGGTCGATATGCACCCGATCAAATTGGCGTTTATTTAAATGTTCCTGTTGATCCAGAGCGCACTCAACAAAAAAGAGTTATTTACACTACAGAAGGCCAAACTGTTTCAAATGAAGAGGTTGAAGCAATGAAAAAGCTATGGTGGGATGTACATAAAGAGGATCATGCAATCTGCGAAAGATTACAGCTTGGCAGGGCTTCACCAGTTTCTAAAGATGGAGGATTGCTCTCTCCTCATTGGGAAAATAGTGTTCGTGCGTTTCAAGAGATGATTGCAAAAGCAGTTACTGATTAATCAATAAATAATTAATAAAGGAGAATATTATGACCAATACTAATTTTAATAGTGACTACAGATTGGCTCACACTATGATGAGGGTGCTTGACCTAGAAAAATCAATCCATTTTTATTGTGATATTTTGGGTATGCAAGTATTAAGACGTACCGATTACCCTGGTGGTCGATACACCAATGCATTTGTAGGTTATGGTCCTGAGACAGAATTTCCTGCATTGGAGTTGACTCATAACTGGGATCAAGTAGAGCACTATGATAAAGGAAATGGCTGGGGGCATATCTGCATAGAAACTCTAGATGTATATAAAGCTGTTGAAGATCTTGAGGCGAATGGGGCAAAAATAATTAGTCCAGCTAAACCAATGAATGCAGGAACTCGCATCCTTGCATTTATTGAAGATCCAGATGGATACGTAGTAGAACTAAATGAAAAACTTGACTTAACTGAATAAGGAAAATGATGAAAGATAATAAACCAAAACTATATAAATTTAGTGAAATTGAACACCGCTTACATACTCTAGAGCCAGGGAAAAGCTATATCAAGCCATTTGTAACGAGTGCTGTAAGTGACACGATGTGTGGTGGCTTAAATTTTTTAAACCAAGTGTCAGTTCCATGGGAACTAACCTGTGATGAAATTATTTATTGTATGGAAGGTACATTCAGATTAACGTGCGACGGTGAATCCTATATCTGTAATCCAGGCGATGTTCTATACATCCCAAAAGATAACTTAATTGCTTATGAGTGTGATGAAAAATGCGTGATATTTTATTCTGCCTACCCTCATGATTGGAAGCAGCAAGCAGGTATTACTTTTGTACCTGGAATAGATCCAGAAGATATGCCTCAAAACTAGGATTTCGAAATGAGTAGTTCAAGCAATCATATGGTGAATTTAAATCAATTTAATGACGCGAATGATAGCAATCAAACTCCTCGCGTGCCTACAAGAGATACACTGAAAGATAAATTAAATCAGCAAATCATCGATATGCTTGAGAGTGATGGACGACTACCTTTTAAAGAAATAGCCAAGACCCTTGAGATATCTGAAGGTACTGTTAGGAATCGAGTTAATCGCATGAAGGACGCAGGTGTTTTACAAATTAAAGCTTTGGTGGATCGTTCTGCTATTAATTATGCGACAGACTCAATGTTGGGTATTAAGGTAGCATCAACCTCAAGTCCGAGTGAGGTCGCTAAGCGGCTTCAAGATTGTAATGAAATCGTATTTATTTTATGGGTAACAGGGCGTTATGATCTTTTGGTAGAGATTGCCTCAGAAGGTGATGAAACTTTAACTAGGTTTTTAGAGAAACATTGTTTTAATAATAATGATATAAAAGATGTTGAAGTAATGAAAGGTCTGGCGACATACAAGAATCAGTTCTTGTTAAAGTCGCACGAAAAACTTTAAAACTGTATTGAATAAAATAGAAGGAGCAAGATATGACTAAGATTTACCACACAAAGATGGCAGATGCACTGCCATCGAAGAAGCGCGTTGCTGAGGAAAAGGCAAGGCTTGAAAAAGCTGGCGTAAAGTATATCCTGTCGTGTTGGATTGATATGCTTGGTATTCCAAAAACAAAGCCAATCCCAATGAAAGAATTTGAGGCGTTGTGTGCAGGAAAAGGGCCTCAATTTGCTGTCCATTCAGTTTCTTTTGTTCCTGAATTAGGACCTAATGACTCTGATCAGATTCCTGTGCCTGATTTAGATAGCTTGATGATCTGCCCTTGGGATAAAACTTGTGTTTGGGTTTTTTCTGATTTATGGTGGGAGGATGAGCCTTATAACTTGTGCCCTCGTCAAACACTTAAAAGAGCTGTTCAAAATGCTGACGATGCAGGATACAAAGCTTTTTGTGGTATTGAACCTGAATTTATTGCGCTGCGCTGGGAAGATGGTCAGCCAGTAAAAGCTATCGATGATGACCCACTACCTGGCGAAGGATTGCGTCCACGTAGGCAGGCTTTCGGCTATGACGTTGAGTATTCTATTGATTCAATGGAGTTCCTAAAAGAATTGATTGACACTGTTAATGAATTAGGCTGGGATATGAAGGATGTAGTATGTGAGGGGGCTTATTCACAGTTTGAGCTTGACTTTACTTATACTGATGTCCTTCAAATGGCTGACCGATTAGTTTTCTTAAGAGTTCTACTTAAAGAAGTTGCTAAAAAGTATGGAATGTTTATTACCTTTATGCCGAAACCAACAATTGGAGATTGGAGATCTGGAGCGCATATTAATTTTAGTATGACGAGTACCTCTGATAATAAAAATGTATTTGAAGGAAAAAATGGTAAGTTTTCCAATTTAGCATATCATGCAGTTGGTGGTCTGCTTAAGCATGGAACAGAAATTACTGCAATAGCTTGTTCAACAGTTAATTCTTACAATGGATTAGTTCCTATAGTGGGTGGATTTGAAGGTGGAGTTCACACATGGGCTCCTACACAAATGGCTTATGGAGACAATAACCGTTCATGTATGCTTAGACTCCCACAAAATCGATTTTGTATAGAAAATCGTGCTGCAGATATGTGCATGAATCCATACTTATCATTAGCTTTAACTACTGCTTCAGTTTTAGATGGAATTAAAAATAAAATTGACCCAGGTAAACCATTGAATCTAAATTTGTATACGTTGAGTCCTGAGGAGATAAAGGAAGCAAACATTAAATCACTACCTCGTAATCTTTTAGAGGCTATTGAGGCATTAAATAAAGATGAATTTGCAAGAGAAGTATTGGGTGAGTCAATGCTCCATCAATTTTTCTCATACAAGATGGATGAATGGGACCGTTATCATCAGTCCGTAACTGATTGGGAAGTGCAAGAGTTCTTGAGATTGTATTAGGTTATTGCTTCCTTTATCAAAAAACCTATAGATAAAAACGCTTATCGTTTTTTATTTAAACTAACTCCTTTGAACTTATTTGATATATGAGTTCAAAGGCTATGACTTTTATTTGGAGTTGCTATGTGCGGAATTGTTGGACTTTTTATTAAAAACCCTGCTCCTGAATCACAATTAGGTGTATTAGTGGCGCCGATGCTGAGTGAAATGACAGAGAGATGACATGATAGTGCTGGGATAGCGGTCTATCGTGATCGAGTTGCAAAGATTAGCTAGAGCTTACGGTAAGAGTCATGTACATAATTTAGAGCCAGAAGATATGGTAGCATTGACTATGGAAGCTGCTGCGATGGCTGGTGTGCCATTGGCTGGTACTGAATAAATTTCAGGAAAAGGTGGAATGTAATTACTGATTTAATTTAAATAATAACGAATAAATAGGAGAAATTATGGCCACTAAACTTAGTAAAGTAGCAGCAGAGCGAGGAATTGAATACTTTCTTATTAGCTTTGTAGATTTGTTTGGTGGTCTGCGTTCCAAGTTAGTTCCGGCAAGAGCTATTGATGGTATGCAAAAAGAAGGTGCTGGCTTTGCAGGTTTTGCTGCTTGGCTAGATATGACACCTGCACATCCAGATATGTTTGCTATTCCTGATCCTGATAGCCTGATTCAGTTACCTTGGAAGCCAGAAGTGGCATGGTTAGCATCCGATTTATGGATGGATGGAAAGCCAGTTGAGGCATCACCACGAGTTGCTCTTAAAAGTCAGTTATCTGAGGCTGAAAAGCTTGGATATCGAATGAAAACAGGGGTTGAGTGTGAATACCATCTAATTAACGAAGATGGAACTGATATTGCTGATGACAAGGATCAGCAAAGTAAACCTTGTTACGATCAACAAGCTTTAATGCGTCAATATCCAGTCATTAAGCAGATTTGCGATAGCATGATTGAACTAGGTTGGGGGCCATATCAAAATGACCATGAGGATGCTAATGGCCAATTTGAAATGAATTGGGATTTTGATGATGCTTTAAAGACAGCTGATCGCCAAGTATTTTTTAAATTTATGGTGAAATCAATTGCTGAACTTCACGGTATGCGTGCGACATTTATGCCAAAGCCTTTCAGTCATCTTACAGGTAATGGCTGTCATTCCCATCTATCTATATGGAGCCTAGATGGCTCTAAAAACTTATTTAATGGCAAAGATGATAGTCGAGGTTTAGGTTTATCGCCATTAGCATATCAGTTTCTAGGCGGCATTATGCATAGTGCCAATCGCTTGACTGCTATCTTTAATCCAACGGTAAATAGTTATAAACGTATTAACGCTCCGAGGACGCTATCTGGCGCAACATGGTCTCCAAGCTCAATTACCTATGGTGGAAATAACCGTACTCATATGATTCGTGTGCCAGACTCAGGACGTTTTGAATTACGTTTGATGGATGGCGCAGCGAATGCTTATTTAATGCAAGCTGCAATTCTTGCTTGTGGGCTTGATGGTATAGCAGCTAATCGTGACCCGGGTGATCCGCTTGATATAAACATGTATGAACTTGGAAAGGATATTGAGGGCTATAAGCAGTTGCCTCGAAATTTGCTTGACGCTCTTAGATTACTTGAAGAGTCCGATGTGCTTAGAGAAAGACTCGGTGATAACCTAATTGATGCGTATATAAAACTAAAAAACAGCCAATGGAATGAATATTCTTCTCATTTAAGCCAATGGGAGAGGGACAATACTTTGGATTGCTAGACCATAGATAATCAATGAATTGCTTTAAGATGAAAATAAGATTTTGTAATGGATTATGAAAAGCTTGAATTAGGTGATATTTCTCTTTTGTCTGGAGAAGAGTTAAATTCAGCTTACTTGATTTATAAAACTTACGGCGAGTTAAATAAAAGTAAAGATAACGTCGTTGTATTGCCAACTTTTTATACTGGCTCTCATCAAAGAAATGAGGGTTTTTTTGGTAAAGGGAGAGCGATAGATCCAGATAAACATTTTATTGTTTCAATTAACATGTTTGGTAATGGGTTTTCCTCTTCGCCGAGCAACACGAAAGCCCCACAAGATGGCCCTAGATTTCCACGTATTTCACTTTGGGATAATATTGCTTGTCAGTATCGACTACTGACAGAGTATCTAGGTGTCGAGAGGATTGCTCTAGTTACAGGCTGGTCTATGGCTGGATGTCAGGCTTATCAGTGGGCTGCTCAATATCCTGATTTTGTTGATGCCATTTTGCCTTTCTGTGCTTCAGCTAAAATATCACCACATAACTTTGTATTTCTTGAGGGAGTTAGGGCTGCACTTTGCGCAGATCAAAATTGGAATCAGGGTGACTATACCTCTCCACCAATAGATGGACTTAAGGCATTTGCAAGGGTCTATGCTGGATGGGCATTTTCACAAACTTTTTATCGGGATTCGATATTTAAAAAGATCGGCTATGAGTCCTTGGAGGATTTATTAGTGGACTGGGAAAAAGATCACGCTGAAAATTGGGATGCTAATAACCTTCTTTGTAAACTTGAAACTTGGCAGACAAGTGATATCAGTATTGGGCCACTATATAATGGAAATATCGAGATGGCATTAAAAGCTATTAAAGCTAAAACTATATTAATACCGTGTACCCAAGATCTTTACTTTCCACCTGAAGATAATGCCATTGAGGCAAACTATATAGGCGATGCTGATTTCAGACCATTTAATTCTCCATGGGGGCATTGCGCTGCAAATCCAGGAAATGACCCTGACTTCACAGCTGCGCTTGAGCAGGCTATTAAAGAACTTCTTGAATAATAATTGAAAAAGATATGACAATTACATGGCAGGATTTTGAAAAAGTAGATATAAGGGTTGGCACAATAGTCAACGTTGAAGATTTTCCTGAAGCTAGAAATCCCGCTTACATCTTGCACGTTGATTTTGGTTTAGAAGTTGGTATCAAGAAGTCTAGCGCTCAAATCACAAATCTTTATACAAAAGAACAACTAGAGAATAAACAGGTAATGGGGGTAGTGAACTTTCATCCCAAGCAAGTTGGTCCAATTATGAGTGAATGCTTAGTTTTAGGTTTCTATAACCAAGATAAATCTGTAGTCTTAGCAGTGCCCGATATAACTGTTGAAAATGGCGCTCGTCTTCTATAGGTAATTTTATTATGATAATCTGCGCAGGTGAATCTTTAATTGATATGGTCTCTTTTCGAAGTGAACCAGAATACACTCCCCATGTCGGTGGCAGTAATTTTAATTCTTCAATTGCACTTGGACGTTTAGGAGCCAATAGCTATTATTTTGGTGCCGTATCTAATGATAGTTATGGAGAGCTTATTGAGAATACTTTAAGACATTCGAAAGTTAAAGAAGACTTTGTAATTAAGACAAATCGACCTACCACTCTTGCCTATGCTGATGTAGTCGATGGCATAGCAGAATATACTTTTGTTGATGAGCATTCAGCGGGTAGGCTGTTAGATCAAACGAGTCTCAAACCTTTTGTAAATAGAGTGATGAAGGCAAAGGCATTATTGGTTGGAGGGATTAGTCTTCAAGCAGAGCCTTGTGGGTCGAGTTGGCAGTGGCTTGTTGAAGAAGTTTCAGGTCACTTACCAATTTATTTTGATGCCAATATCCGTCCTGACTTTATAGAGAATAAAAGAAACTATTTTGATCGTTTTGTTGAGTTAACTACTAAAGTTGATATTATTAAAATCTCTGAAGAAGACTATCGCTACCTGTATGGCGCACAAGACTTCAATAAGGTCAGTAAAGTGTGGCTTGATAATGGCGTTAAGCTCGTCATATTTACCTTAGGTGCTGAGGGTTCAAAAGTTATCTTTGATGGAGGCAAGGAAGTTTTTGTTAAGAGTAAGAAGGTCGATGTTGTTGATACCATTGCAGCGGGAGATACTTTTAATGCTGGCTTTCTACTAAGTCTTGATGAACAAGGTTTATTGGATAGAGTGAGTTTGGATATTATTAGCGATACTCAACTTGAAAAAGCCCTTTCTTATGCAAATAAAGTTGCGAGCATTACCGTAACAAAGAAAGGTGCGAATCCTCCGTGGCTAGATGAGATTTAAAAATTTTGATAAAAAATTCTTCAAGAGATTGAAGTAAAAATATTAAACCTTATATAGTAAATTAAAGAAGAATTTAGCAAGTACAATTGTGAGTACTTTTTTACTAATCAACTAATTGTTTTAATGGAATCAATAATCTCAATAAAAGATTTGTCAAAAATCTATAACTCTGGTTTTGAAGCGCTAAAAAATGTAAACCTTGAAATAAAAAAAGGTGAAATCATAGCCCTTTTAGGGCCAAATGGTGCCGGTAAAACAACTCTTATTTCAACTATCTGTGGAATTGTTTCTCCTAGTTCAGGCACGGTAACGGTAGATGGTTTTGATATTATCAGTGACTTTAGAAAGACTCGTGCAATGATTGGACTTGTTCCTCAGGAATTAACTTTAGGGGCTTTTGATACCGTGTGGAGTACTGCTAGATTTAGTAGAGGGTTGTTTGGTTCTAGACGAGATGATTCCTATCTTGAACAACTTCTAAAAGATTTGTCCCTTTATGATAAGAAGGATTCTGAAATTAGAGCACTCTCTGGCGGCATGAAAAGAAGGGTATTAATTGCTAAAGCACTCTCTCATAATCCAGAAATTCTTTTTTTAGATGAGCCAACTGCAGGAGTCGATGTAGAGCTTAGAAAAGATATGTGGAAAATAGTCAATAAGCTTAGATCTCAAGGTGTCACCATTATTTTAACAACTCACTACATTGAGGAAGCTGAAGAGATTGCCGATAGGGTTGGAGTTATTAATAATGGTGAGCTATTATTAGTTGAGCAAAAAGAGCATTTAATGGAAAGTCTTGGAAAAAAACAACTTGTCATGGATTTAAAAGAGTCTGTTAAAAAAATACCACCCTCACTCGATAAATATAACATTGAGCTGACTGATGATGGTATGCAAATCTTATACACTTATGTTGTAAAAGATGAAGAATCTGAGATTTCGGATGTTATTAATGAAATCAGTAATTCAGGATTACTTCTTAAGGACCTCAAGATAGTGCAGAGCTCTTTAGAGGACATTTTTGTAGATTTAGTAAAGGGAAAATAATGAATTTCACGGCTATAAAAGTAATCTACTTGAATGAAATGATGCGATTCTGGAAAACCCTTTTACAGAGTGTTGCTTCACCTGTAATTTCAACGGCTTTGTATTTTGTTGTCTTTGGATCAGCTATTGGTTCTAGGATAGAGAATATTGATGGTGTGTCTTATGGCCTATTTATTGTTCCAGGTCTGACTATGCTTTCAGTATTAACCCAAAGTATCTCCAATGCCTCTTTTGGTATCTTTTTCCCAAAATTCACTGGAACGATTTATGAACTTCTATCCGCTCCAGTTTCATTTTATGAAACCTTAATTGGCTATGTTGGAGCAGCGGCAACTAAGTCATTAATCTTGGCAACCATTATTTTGGTTACAGCTAGTTTGTTTGTTGAGTTAAGCATCGCACATCCTTTTTGGATGTTGGGATTTCTAATTTTGACTTGTATTGCTTTTAGTTTGTTTGGTTTTATTATTGGCCTGTGGGCTGATAATTTTGAAAAGTTGCAAGTAATTCCACTACTAATAATTACACCACTAGTGTTTTTAGGTGGAAGCTTTTATTCAATAAGTATGCTACCACCTTTATGGCAGAAGGTGACTTTATTTAATCCTGTTCTTTATCTTGTGAGTGGATTCCGTTGGAGTTTTTTTGAAATCTCAGATGTTGGGGTAGGACTTAGCTTGTTCATGGTATTGCTTTTCTTAAGTGTCTGTATTGCTATAATAGCTTGGATGTTTAATACTGGTTATAAATTGAAACAATAGTCAACTTCTGGGAACTTTATGGCTCAAATTACTGATCTATTTATTTACCCTGTTAAATCCCTTAAAGGGATTTCATTGACTGAAGCTGAAACCGCACTTCGGGGCTTTAAGTACGATCGTGAATGGATGATAACTGATAGTGATTATGAATTCATTACTCAGCGTGAAATTGAGTCAATGGCAACTATTAAAGTTAATATGAATTCTAAATATCTCTTGCTACAGGCAAAAAATAAATCTCAATTAAAGGTTGACCTAAATACTAAGCGAGGCGAGATGGTTAAAGCAAAGGTTTGGGGTGATATATGTATGGCCTTTGATGAGGGCGATGAAGCTTCTAGTTGGCTCACAGAAGTGCTTGGAAGGTACAAAGGAAAAACACTGCGAATGATTAGGTTTAACTCTGAAGGTAAGCGGCCTGTACCTGCGAAATACCTTCATGGTCAGCAAGCTGAAAGTGCATTTTCTGATCAATTTCCTTATCTTATAACCTCTTGGGAGTCCCTAGACAAATTAAACTTTGGACTCCTTGAGAATAACTCAAAAGAAGTTCCCATGAGCAGGTTTAGGCCAAATATAGTCCTCAAAGGTATATCTGATATTGAGAAAAGGACATCTACTAACCTTGTATCTAAACTTGGTAACTATAACTTTGGATTAAGGAAGCCTTGTAAGCGCTGCAAGATAACCACAATTAATCAAGATACTGGAGGAATAGCCGAACCGAAAGAGCCATTAGCAACGCTTACATCTTTAGAGTTTAGTAACGAAAATCGTGGCGCATTTTTTGGTCAAAATGCGATTTTGCTTTCTAATAAAAATTGTATTTTAAGGGTTGGTGATGAGCTTACAATTAATTAGTTGTAACTATAATTATATAAAAAAAACTTGCCCTTAATTTTCTAGAGAAATAGTTCCAAACTGCTTTTCTTTTTTCCAAGCATGTCCATAAATCACCTCATAAGTTGCAGGTAATTTGTCATTCTCTCGATAACTTTCATAGATTTCTATCATCTTATTAAATTTTGTTTTACCAGTAAGAGATTTAGATCGGTTTTGAACATTTTGAGCGCCAATAGCTTTTAGGTCATACATCAAGTCTACAACTTTGTTGTAAGTGAGTGTTAATTTTTCCATTTCCATTATTGGACTTTGAAAACCTGACTGCAGCATCTGGTCTCCAATATCATGCATATCAATAAAGTCATTTACATGTGCATGGTTGTCTAAAACTGACCAGCTTCTTTTTAGCTCTTTTAGTGTATCTGGGCCAAAAGTAGTAAAAAGAAATAAACCTTCAGGCTTGAGAATTCTAAAGCATTCGTCCAAAAGCATTGGCAAATCAGAACACCACTGCATCATCAAATTAGAGACAATAAAGTCAACACTATTTGAAGCAAATGGAAGTTCATAAGCGTTAGCACAAACCTTAAATTTTTGAGGATTAGTCAATAAGGATTGTTGAGCAAAATCAACACAAATTAAATTCGAATTTGGAAATATTTTGGCTGTTTTTTTACTAAGAAAGCCTGTTCCAGATCCTAGGTCAACAATTGTTTTAGGCTCAATAGAAATTACATCGAGCTTTTCAGCTAGGCGACTTGCAATCTCGTTCTGAAGGAATGCGTTATCATTATATTGAGCAGATGCCTTGTTGAATGTTTTCCTTACTTTAGACATGATGATAGTTGATTTGCAATTCTCTTCATTAAATTAAAATATTGATCAGATCCTGAGGGGTAAACAGCTCCTAAAATATCAATTTTAAATGCCTTTAACGTTAAACCTTCAGACAAGACATTCACTTGGTTAGGTCTAATTTCAGATCCGTATATTAGGCATGAAATATTTAAATCTTTGATTATCTTTTTAGCCTCAAGCGTTCTATTAATGCTCAGGCGTGCTCCATGATATGGAGTAATTATAACTGGCCTTTTAAGGTTCAGGCTATTCTCAAAGTATTGAAGAGTGTCTGCAAATATTGCAAATTGTGTTGACAAAAATGGTTCAAGTTGGTGTTGTAATTCTATTTTTAATTTATTGAGTTCTGAATTTACTTTGTGAAAGTTTTCACTATATTTAGCCTCGTTAGCTGGGTCTAATTCAATTAAAAGGTTGCTAATATGTTGTGAAATTAATTGCATATTATCGACATCTAACCAGAGATGTAAGTCATTAGTATGGTCAGCATGATTTCCCTCTTCCTCTTCGTTTACTTCATATATCTCTTCACCTCTAGATTTAAGAATATTGAGTTGATTTAAGCTACTTACTTTAAAATGTGAGTCTTTTTTAACGTTTTTGAGTGCCTTTCTTAAGCCAGTTTCAAAGTCATCACTAATCGTTATAACTAAATCAGATTTTGAGAGCATTCTGATTTGTGAAGGCTTTAGGTGAAAAGTATGTGCTGAGTCACTCGAGTTAAGCAATAGTTTTGGCGTGGCAATTCCATCCATCAGTATTGTAACAATGCTATGAATTGGTTTAATGCTGACGACTACATCTAGCGTTGACTGCGCGACAACACTTTTAATAGTTAAGAGTAAAATAAAACTCAGTAGAAGACGATAATTCATAGCATGCCTCAAATCCAAGGGAAATTATACGCCAACCAATTAAATCATCACTGATTTAGTTCTTACAGACAACAATTGCTCTAGTGGGTGCTGGATAACCCTCTTTTGTAAGAGAGGAGTCAGATGGGTCAAGAAAATCTTCTAATGAAACTGCATTATCACCAATCCAAGGGGTCCTTCGCTGTTCTTCAGGCGTAGTCTTACAAATATCAACTACATTGATATTTTTGAATTTCATATCAATCAACCAAGTTTCTAGCGTTCCAATGCTTGGTAGGCAATGAACATTGCGCATCTGTGCATAGCGCCCATCAGGGATAAGCGAGTAACCTTTCGGCCCTTCTACTATAAGAGTTTCTAGAACAAGTTCAGCACCTGGTGCCATCATTTCTTTTAGTTGCATTAAATGTGCTATATGGTCTCGCTGGTGATAAAGAACACCCATTGAAAAGACAGTATCAAACAGTTGAATTTTTGGCATTTCCTCCAGTCTGATTGGAAGAAGTAAGGCATTTAATGGCGAGTTAATCATTGATTTAATGGCTCTAAATTGATAATTAAATAATAGAAAAGGCTCAATTCCAAGAGCCTTTTTTGCACCATCCATTGCCATCCTTAAAGTGAAATAACCATTACCAGCACCAACATCTAGCACTGTCTTATTTTTTAAGGGTTTGATGTGTTTTTTTATACGTTGCCATTTCAAATCACACTGCCACTCACTATCAAGCTTAAGTTGATTGAACATGAAAGGGCCTTTTCTCCATGGCAAAAGTTTTTCTAATGCATCAATTAATTCAGAACTATTAATATCGTTATTGTGAATTTGAATATAGGGACTATTAAGGACTACTTTTCCTTTAGGAAGGGCGTTAGTAATGTCAATTGCTTTAGTCCATTTAGGGATATTTCCATTTTTTACTTGAAAGGCGGCTTCACTACTTTTAAGGCATTCATTTAAGATTATCTTTAGAGAAGAATTGTCAAAAAAAAGCCTAAAGTCATCTAGGAAAAATTTCATTTATTTAATAAATATAAAAAATGTATCTAGTATAAAATATAAGTGTATAACTGTATGTATTACTTATAACTCTATTGGAGGTCGGCGTGATAAATAACTCAATTAAATTTTTCGTAGTTTTTTTAATGGCGTTTAGTGTTTTTGCTGGTGGCGATGATCGTGATCAAGCATACTATGAGAATCTAGATGAAGAGTTAGCTGCTTTTGAAGCTCAACTAGCTGAAAATCTTGCTAACGATGAAGCCCTTGAAGCCTTCCAACAAAAACTAGCTGATGAGAAAGCTGCAGCTGCTAAATCTAATGCAGCTTACCAATCTAAATTAGCAAATGATGCTCAAGTTGTAGCACGTATGGAAGAGCTAGCTTTAGAACAAGAATTGAAAGCATTTGAAGCTCAACTTGAAGCTGAGTTAGCTGCTCAAGAAATGATGGCAGAGATTGAAGCTGAAATGGCAAGACAAGCTGCCCTTGAAGCCTTCCAACAAAAACTAGCTGATGAGAAAGCCGCAGCTGCAGCATCCAATGCTGCCTATCAAGATAGATTATTAGAGGAAGAACTTGCCGCATTTGAAGCACAACTGGAAGCAGACCTTGCTTCAGAAGCTATAGAAAAAGAAATCGCTGAATTCGAAGCTGAACTAGCTAAACAACTAGAACAAGAGCAGCTTATCAAGCAAGCTAGACTACAACAAGAGCAGATGATCAAGGACAGACAAGCTCAATTAGCGCTTGAGAGAGAACTTGCCGAATTTGAAGCACAACTGGAAGCAGAC
>Ga0208881_1000256_pt1 | contig 18331 bp, 10 predicted proteins | sample Knorr_S23_td_AAI_FD_185610 | JGI IMG/M metagenome (GOLD analysis project Ga0208881, IMG submission 185610) | Marine microbial communities from Southern Atlantic Ocean transect - Knorr_S23_td_AAIW_ad_876m_LV_B (SPAdes) (version 2) | ecosystem: Environmental > Aquatic > Marine > Oceanic | place... | reverse complement strand
TTCATTTCACCAAAATATTTTTGCAGCAAGCCATTTAGTTTTTTCCGTTTTTCATCCAAGCTCTGAATCACCTGCACTTGTCCAAAGGCCATCACACTTTCATACTGGACACTTTTTTCCAGCGGTATATTGGATGGTAATAGCCGACCCGAACGATAACATTCGAAACATACCTCTAGGTAATTATCTGCATTGAACCTGATGCGGCCAAACGCGTTGGAATGAAAATATATCTCATGATAATCTTCCGAATACCAAAATGTCGTTGGTATAACGAAAGGTTGTTTTCGATCCCTGGTGGCGATATGTCCAAATTGGATTTTATGTAAAAATTGGATGATCCACTGGTCATCCATTTCCAATTCTGGTCGCCGGGATTGATTGATAGGTTTTTTATTTGGATCGAAACTCATACTAAAAATTAGTTCCAAAGGAAACTATTTGGATCATACCAAAAGGTTCTAGAATCATTACACCATAATCTATCTAAAGAAATGGAAAATTATCTGAAAGGGCATAAGAATAATACTACCACTCTTCCGAAATATATTGATTTCAATTTGAATTACCCCGCTTTTGTAAAGCAATCAGGCTGATAAATTCATAAATTATATTGGCTGCTAAAAGACAAGTTACATTTGCCGGATCGTAAACAGGCATTACCTCAACCATATCATAACCGATAAAATCTATATCCGTTAATCCTCGAACCAAAGAAATGGAATCATAACCAGTGAAACCACCTGCTTCAGGTGTGCCGGTTCCTGGGGCATATGCGGGATCTACAAAATCAATATCAAAGGTCAGATACGCTGGACCTCTTCCAACCCGAGCTTTTATTTTTCTTATAGCCTTATCAATACCCATACGATGTAATTCTGGTCCAGTAATAGCCATGAGTCCAGCTTCTGTTGGCATCTGATGATCGCCCTCATCGTACAAAGGCCCTCTCAACCCAATCTGGCTTGATCGTGCCGAATCAATAAGGTTTTCTTCTAAGGCACGCCGAAAAGGGGTTCCATGTGTATCTTTCTTATTAAAATAACCATGCCACAAATCACAGTGAGCATCAAAATGTATCAGCGCTACAGGTCCAAACTTCTGTTTTATTGCCCTGAGTATTGGTAAAGAAACGGAATGGTCTCCACCCATGAATATAGGAATTGTTCTACTGTCAAATATGGCTTTAGCACCAACCTCAATCTTTTTATGTGACTCCTGTATATAGCCTGGAACAACAGGGATATCACCATAATCTATACCAGAACAATAATCAAAAATTCCTATTTGCTGTGCGGGGTTATAGGGTCGAAGCAGCAAAGAGTTATCCCGAATTCCAGCGGGACCGAATCGTGCACCAACTCGAAAGGTGCCTCCTGTGTCAAAAGGTGCACCAATAATTGCAAAATCTGCATCGTCTAGTACTTCTATATGGGGCAAACGCATAAAGGTTCTAATCCCTTCAAAACGTGGATAATCCATAGCGTCAAGAGGTTGATATTTCTTTTTTTTTGTCATATTTAATCCTTTTTATTTTTCTTGATCAATAGAAACACCATATTTATAAATGAATAAAACTAAGACCGCTGCACTGATTCCAAATAAAAGCCACCAAGGCAGTCCAAAAGCAGCTGGAATAGTCCCACAGAGTAGGGCAGTAACGCCAGCAGCAGCAGCATAAGGCAATTGCGTATACACATGATCCATAAGTTCACATCCAGAGGCCATGGATGTCAAAATAGTTGTATCAGAAATAGGTGAACAATGATCCGCCCAAACTGCACCAGTTAATACACAGGCTATAGTTGAATAAAGAATATGATAATTTTCAGGATTGGCACCACCATTGTTTTCCATTATTGCCCAACAAAGTGGGATCACAAGTGGCATTAAAATAGCCATTACTCCCCAGCTTGAACCAGACCCAAATGCAGTTATTGCTGCGATCAGAAATACAACTGCAGGTAGAATATTCATGGGGATCGCGTCACCGAGCGCTGCCACAATATAATCTGCAGTTTGAAGTACTGCTGAGATATCTGCCAGTGCCCAGGCCATGATCAGGACAAGCATGCCCATTACCATAAATTTGAGTCCGTTGTACCATGCTTCGAAAACCTCATTTATGCTTAGGATTCGCTGTCCAACAGATAATCCTGTAGCCATTATTGTGCTTAATAATGTAGAATGCATTAATGCGGCAAAAGTATCTGCGCTGCCTAGAATATCCTTTATTGTATTTCCCTCTCCTGTTGCAAAAATAAATGCCACCATACTTATTACTAAAATAGAAATTGGTAATACCGCATTAATCGCACGGTATGGTATGTCCATTTTTACCTGTAGATCTTCACTGGTGGAAGATCTTTCTTGATCCTGTTCAAGTTTTATATTCTCTTGCCCTTTCCTGGCGTTTAATTCCACATCTACCATCGGTCCAATATCCCGACCAGTAGTTACCACGAGACCAACTAAAAAAATTGCAAGGAAAGGATAAAAACTGTATGGTATTGAATGAAGAAACAATAAATATGCTGATTCGTTTAATCCTGGTAATCCCTTAATTGAATCAGCGATTATACCTACCTGAAAACCAATCCAAGTAGTGATAACTGCAATGGTAGAAACTGGTGCAGATGTTGAATCAACCAGGTAAGCTAGTTTTTGACGGGAAATCCGTAATTTATCACAAAGCATGCGAGAAGTATTGCCAACAATGAGCGTATTAGAATAATCATCAAAAAAGATGACCAGGCCAAATAACCAAACAGCAATCTGACCTTTTTTTGGTGTATTGGCTCTTTTTATTAAATGGTATATAATACCGTGCATGCCGCCATTGCGATATACAATACCAACCATCCCACCAAGCATTAAAGTAAATAATGTGATTGCTGCATGGTCCCGATCAATAAACGTATTTAATATATATACATGAAATGATTCCAGTAGTCCTGTAAAAAGACCACCCAGACTAAGCCCATTCGTTGCCCATGCACCAAACCAAATAGCCACAAATAGTGCCGGGACCACAGTCCGCAATATGAAAGCTAGTGTAATTGCGATTAATGGAGGCAGTATAGATATCCACCCCGGAATAACTGTTTTAGTAAATGATAATAATGTTTCGTTCGCTTGCTTTATTTTAAATGATTTAGTACCAATTTTATCTAAAACAATGTCTTTAAAAACAATTTGATGTTTTGAAGGGTTTTTAGTATCAATCAATTCATTATCTATATATAAATGGATAGGTTTTGACAATGTTGATAATGAATCCACACCGATATTGAATTGTACATGACTCAAAATAATTTTTGGGGAATCATATTGTATCTTACCAGCAAAAATAAATTGACAAGAAATGCTCAAATAGATTACTAGAAATACCACAGTATTGGATTTATATCTTGTTCTCATATTTAACAATGAGGAAATGATTAAAAAGAAATATTCATAGAATAGCCACCGATGTTTTGGATAACCCCAAAGTCACGGTGCACATAATCGATCTGGATACGAGGACCGCGAGGTATCTTGTAGTTGACTCCGATACCGATCGTGAATTGGTTAGATAATTCTTCCCTTTTATCTTTGTCTTCATGTTCTTCTAAAAAGATGTAGGACTGTCCTGCACGAACTGAACCAATTCCCATGAATGTATATTCCACTCCCAAATTGATGTATTCATAATTATTGTTGGGATGAATTGCGTCACTAGCCAAGGTTAATTTATGCATTTTGTTATCTATTATTTCTCTACTTACACCGAAACGGAAAATAAGCGGTAATAGCCAACCTTGTGTATCTAAATGTGAATCAAGTTTATCATTATTACCAAAGATGGTTTCATCAATATCGAAGTCTCTTTCAGTATCATACCCATCTAACTTCATTTTATTACCAAAATTAGAAATGCTCATACCGATGCGAATACCTTTATTCTTCGTCACAAATAAACATCCAATATCAGTTGCTATAATGTTGGCATTCATATGCCATATCTTTTCCTGGACCAATTTAATATTTAATCCAAAAGAGAACCTGTCAGTGAGTTTTTTGGCATAGGAAGTGGCCAGTGCAAGATTACTAACTTCAAACAACTCACCCGTACCCTCTGGTGCTTGAATAGTCCGTACTTTCATTTCGTCCATTGATATGGAAGTAATGGATAAACCAATGGCTCCGGCACGACCCATAGGTATCACTGCAGCACTATGGGTGAAATCAATGCCTACGAACCAGGGAGTATAGTAAAAATGGGTAGCTGGCCGTTGTATATTTGCAATCCCAGCTGGATTCCAGTACAATGCAGTAGCATCATTGGCTACAGCAGTGAACGCTCCCCCCATGGATAAAGAGCGAGCACCTATACCAATATCCAGAAAAGATGCAGCAGTTGTACCCACATTACTTTGCCCTACTAATAATGTGGACAGCATCAAGATTATTAAGTATTGACGGAATATCCTCATTTGATCAACGCAAATTTTCCAGTGAATTCGCCAATGCCTGCAGCGTCCACATGGTACATGTACAACCCATATGAGAGCTCCAAACCATCCTTGGAAAGCATGTTCCAAGAATAGGTACCGTTCTCATTAATGCTCTCATGATCAAGTGTATTTACTAGATACCCATTCAAGGTGAATATCTTGATGGTGCATTCTGTAGGCAGATTAATAAAATCAATTTTTCTTTCACCTCGACCGGATTCATAATTAAGCCTTGGTTCCCAAGCTGCTGCGACTACATATGGATTAGGAACTACCGCAATATCATCTAATTCATCACTGGCAAGTTCATTACTTATCTTTGAAGAAATAGTAGTGAAATGGTACTTGTCATCTTCAGCAAATGGGATATCAATTGCGATCCTAAAAACATCACCCATTTCAACATCCACAATATCACTAAACGCTGTATCCAAGATAGTTGTATCTCCTTGATCAATGACGGTTGTAACATTTGCATATGGATCAAACACAACAAACATATACGGAGCCATCATACCTTCATAGGGCTGGATCAGTATTGCTTCTTCTCGATCCCATTCATTATCATCATCTTGATCAAAAATTCGAAAACCCATCGTATCTCCATGGGTAACATTTTCTATAAAAAATGGAACTGCTACATTATAATTATCTGAGTTCACAGAATCTCCGATATTTCCCTTAAAAGTGATCTCAAAATCTGCAGGATAAACGCGAGAATCGATAACCTCCCAAGCATAGTTACTATTTCCAACAATGAATCCAGATTTACCAACATTTACACCTAAAGAAACATCGGTTACTTTTATCTGCATACCATCAAAAATCTTATTATCATTCTCGCCATCTAAATATTTACTCTGATAAATTGGATAGTATTTATAGGAAGCAACATATTGAGACCCTTCTTCAATGATACTTAATGAATCGATGGCAAGAATTCCACTTTCATAATCGGCATTAAAATCAACCGGATCTGAATATGTAACTGTATTTTCTTCATTTGTCAGCACAAGAGAAGCAGAATCAATATTTATGTAGCTTAAACTGGCTATTCCACCAAGGAACACAATCCCTTCTGTCTTCTCCTCTTCATCACGAACATTGTATTGGATCTTGGGTTGAGCAGCGATCTCTTCGAATTCTATAGTATATGTTCTGCTATCTGGAATATCTTCAAAGATGATCGTTCCCAGCTTGATGGAACTGGTAGATGAGCCAGAATCATGGATTACAATACTACTGCCATCCTCATTTATATTTGGCAGTATATATCCTGCGGCTGGAGCTGTTGGTAAGGCAATACCAGCATTTTCACTTAATTTGATCACATGCCCTTTCCGATCCAGATCAACAATGATAGAGCATTCAGAAGGAGCAATGGGCAATAGATTCTCAGCATCACTAAAACCTAGATCAAAAAAGTCCAGATCGTAACCTTTATCAAACGCAGTTACAGCATAATAATAGGTTTGACCATTGATGAGGTTTGAATCCACATAAATGTATTCTAAACCTGAATCTGTACCCATATCGAAATGCAAGCCGTTGAATCCAATTGGATGCGGGCCCATAAGACTATCTATTTTGTCAAATACTTCCAGAGGCTTTTTAAACGTGATATTTCCATATGTATCAGTAACGACGTAAGCATCGATAAATCCAGGATCTGTACTGCGATATATGCGGTATCCCTCAAAATCTCTACCATATATGGGATCCAAAGAATTTTCAGATCTATTATCCCATGAAAGAATTACCTTTTTATCACCGGAAGTCACATTGATTGTCGGCTTTAACGGTGGTTTGGCAAAGCTATAGTCATTATCATAGATATTCTGCATAGTGACTGTATTCCGAAGGATATCATCAAGATCATTACCGAATACCATAGCAACCGCAAACTTCTTTTGTTCGCCGGGTTCTAATGAAATAAATGCAGATCCGTATAGATACGTTTGATCAATATTCTGTGAAGGAACATCAAATTGTCCGGGCTGCATCTGGCTCCACATGACCTCATCGTTATTCGGTTGAATGCTGGGGTATGGTGCGGAATAAAAACTAGTCAAACCTATTTGGTCAGATTCATCATTATCTGTGATCTCAAAATTGGGCTCGCCTAGATCAGGGATTCCGTTTCTTTCAGTACCATCTACGTCAGGACCGGGATATCCATAATGATATTCACCTAATCCATCGGCACCGATATCATCTCGTTCAGCTAACCAATCACCATCATTATCAATACCATCGAATTGGCTTTCATCCGTCATACCATCACCATCATTATCAATACCATCATTGGGGTTACCCGGTGATTCTAAGAAACTCCAGCCAAAATAAACCGGATCAAAACCACCATAGGAATTACTCCAGCCATCATGATCCCATTGGTAAACAATATCATTATCAATATCAAACCAGGCGTCATCATCGCTGAAACTGCTGGGACCTCCTACGTCAGCATCTCCATACATACCGAATATCACACTGTCTAAAGTGGAAGTACCCACATTAGTGATCCAATAAGTAAAAATTATTATATCTTCAGCTGCTGGATGATTCCATTGATATCCGCGTACCTCTAATTCAACTCCAAGTCCACTTCTTCGGTCAGATTGACCTGCATCCGTTGAATCGGGGTAGTACTCAAATTCGTCGTTGTAATAGTCATCCATGACGAAGAAAGTTTCTTGATCAGCTCTTCCATATTTTCCATATTGACCATTCCAATAACCATCCCAATCATCATCTTTCTTCGGCCACGATTCCGGCCATGAATCTTCATTGGTACTTAATGCTAATATTTCCTGGTTCGGGTTCGCGTAGCCTGTCAATGGTTCAAACCCCCATTGATACCCTTCAGGTGAATCATCCGTTAATCCTTTTGTACCATCAGAAACAATATGCACGCGGTAACCATTTTCATCAATAACACTGGCAGCGATGATTGGTGAAAATTCATAAAAATAAGAATGGCTTGTTCCATAGGGATAGATACCAGACACATTGGTACTTAAGTCACCGATCATTCCATAATTATATACTCTGCATAAAACGCGGTTGCCGTTATGGTCAGCATATTTCCGATCAGTAACATCCAAGATCTCATTTAATCTTGCTCTATGCTCCATCACACTGTTACCATATTTGGATGGAATTTGTCCAAACACAAAATTCATTAGAAAAATAATGGTTAAGAATTTTTTCATACTAGAAGTTGATACTCATTCCGAATTTGAACTGACGTGGGCTGGAAAATGACGCCGGACTCATTAAGTATTGATCTAGTGTATTAAATCCTGGCCCGCTTAACTGAGGAGTATATGTTGGTAGCAATGAATAGGTTGCCCTTCCAGTATCGCTATTCACAGATAACTCATTACGAATATCAAATAAATTATAAATATTCAAATGCAGAGCAAATTGTATACCACGTATTTTAAAATTATAAAAGCTGCGCATATCCACATTCATTGTACTTGGCTTACGGGCATTATTTTCAAAGGATGTACGCACTTCGGCAAATTGAGCAGTATACGGTAAACCACTGCCAAAATTGTAGATCAGACTGATACCAGAATTCTTTACTGGATGGTATGTTACAGTAGCATTTAAGGTATGGCGTTGATCCCAATCCAATGGTACGAGCATTTTTTCCGGTTCTATATTGGATTGTTCATCAAAAAATGCAGCTTGTGGATCAGAAGCATTTCCCTCAGAGGTTGAAAAGGTATAATCAATATTCCCAGAAATATTTCCTGTAGGCTTTTTCGACAGAGCCAACGTTACACCTTTTGAGTACGCATGATCTCTATTGATGTATAATCCATATTGATCACCACCTACAAATGAATTGACTATTCTCGTAGAATTCAGATTCCGGATATCTTTATAATATCCTGTTGCTTCAATACCAATATCGTTACCAATCTGTTGTGAAAAACCGATCTCATATTGAGTCGTTCGTTCAGGCTCAATATCGGCATTACCCATGGTTGTAGACGTCCCACTTCCTGGTATCACTTCAAATTCCGGGTTTGTGAACAAGTAACTGTATGCCGTCATTTGGAAAAAATGTCCGTAAGAAAAATGTAAAAACCCTGTGTCAGTGATTGGAAATGCCAATGCAAAACGCGGACTCAATAGCTGCTTTGGCTGTACTTTTGTATACCAAGGATCACCAAATGCATTGCTGGCTAAACGATCGCTGATCGTTCTTAGCGAATTGTTTAGGTACCCATAGTACATTTCTTCTTCAGATATTTCACCATCGCCATTCAAGTCAAAGAAAATATTAATTGGTTTTACTGGATCAATAATATTGGGGTCAGATCCATCATTGACTGTTTTCCAGTCCGGATCAAAATAATCCCAGCGTATGCCAATATTCATTACCAGATCATCAAATTCGATTTTATCCTGTAAATAAACAGCATATTCAACGGGGTTGCGTCCATCATCTCCATAAGTATTATGATTGATACCATTGACATTTGGGACACGCGGTTCGTCTCTATAGTTGAAAGTGACCGTAACATCTTGAAGTTCCATATGCGTAAGTCGGCTTTCTAGGCCGGCCTTTATAAGGTGAAACCGATTGAACTGATTGGTACCTTCAAACTTGAACGTAGTAATCGTAGATGTACGATCATAGAAGCCCATGCTCTCGCCACCAACCTCATAATTGTTTCCTGGTGTGAGATTTTCGACCTCAGGGTGAACATTATATAATGTGAAATCCAGCCCCCAATGTGCACTTGTTGAATCGCTATGATCTAATGCACCAGCATCGCATAATTCCTCAGTATCATGACCCGGTTTAAATTCATTGCACATTTCTACCAGATCATAGTCGGGGCTATCATCCAAGTGGCTCTTATAATTTTTTATCGACTGTGAAGCCATTACGTTGAAGAATGTGGTGGCATTTAAGGTATAGTCCAGCCTTAAACTATGATTCATTTGTTTAGTAAAGCTGTGCGACCGACCATCCGGGTTCCATAGATAAGCTTTTGAATAGCTTTGAGAGGCGGTCTTACTGCCCATAAAATTGTATGCCAGTTTAATAAGCGGTGTAACGCGCCAGGATAATTTGATCTGGCCTGTTTCTTGTTTAGACCAATTCAATCTTACTAGAGCTGAATCTGGAGGATCATCTCCATCCTGATCCCAATAACCACCGGTTGTATCGGCACTTGTTATTAGTTCATAATTATTGGTTAAAGGATTCCACACATGGGAAGTTGGAACAAACAATCGTTGGCCAAAAAGATATCCGTTATTTTCTTTGATCCTTCCTGAAGCAAAAACAGAAAGTTTCCCAGGTAAAATTGGACCGCTGATACTTCCCTGTAAATCTTTTATTGTCTTTGGTTCTAATGAGTTCAAATAGGGAAATAGATTCATCGTTGAATCGTCAACAAGATCACCATTGTCATTCAATAAATCTACTTCCATCATTTCACCATCTGTAAAATAAGTACCGCCATTTACAGACATATTTCCTGAATACTTATTATAATCACCATCCTTGGTCACAATGTTGATAATTCCAGACATGGCTTGACCATATTCCGCATTAAAAGTGCCGCTGATGAATTGTAGTTCCTGGATAGCATTATTTTCAATTTCCACTGCCATGCCGGCATTAAATGGATCTGTGACTGTGACACCATCAATCATATAAGCAATCTCACCACCCCGACCGCCTCTGACGTGCATTTCTCCATCTGATTGCACCACCCCGGCTTGCAGGGCAATCACATCTTCAAATTCCTCAACAGGGAGCATTTCTATTTCATCGCTGCTGATATTTGCTTGGGAATAAGTTACATCGACCTGAACCATGGGGCGCTCGGCAGTTACATCCACGGCATCCATACCAATGACACCTTCATCCAATTCAGCATCGATTGTTGTTGTTAAGTCAACACGGACGCGGACATCACGAACGATGACATCCTGGTATCCAATCATGGTAAAACGAACATCATATTCACCGGGATAAATTTGGAGAATGAAATATCTGCCTTCGAGATCAGTCGCTGTACCTATACCAATGCCCGCCAAGATAACATTGGCACCAATGAGGGGTTCGCCGTTTATTTTGCTTGTAACACGACCAACCAACTTACCAGTCGTCCCGCCGAATACTAATTGGATCAATAAACAGAGAAATACTGTTATTTTAATATGAGTTGTGTGACCTCCAAACATCAAATAAAGTAATTAAACGTTAAAATATAAATCAGGCATTAATGAGCACAAAATAGATTATTATTTTGCAAGAGTTCACGAATTTGTGATTGCCATATTTATCGTTTTTAACTCGGTATATTTCTTGAGTCCGTGGAGCGAGCAGTCCCGTCCTATTCCAGATTGTTTCAAGCCACCAAACGGAAATGAAATATCATATTTTTTCATGGTATTAATTGTAACAGTTCCCGCGTCTATGTGTCGTGCAAGAGTTTGTCCCAAATTCAAATTATCGGTCCAAATTGAAGCAGAAAGGCCATAGATAGAATTGTTTGCAATCCTTAATGCTTCATCTGCATTATTGAATGGGATCACGGCCAAGACAGGTCCAAAAATTTCTTCCTGTGCAATTTCCATGTTTTCATCAACACCACTAAAAATGGTTGGGGCAATATAGCATGTACTTTCTTCTATCATAATTTGGTCACCACCGCAGATGGTTTCAGCGCCTTCTTGGCGACCTGTCTGGATAAATTCCATGACTCGTTTGGTGTGAGTTTCATCTACCATGGTTCCAATTTCAGTTTCTGGATCTAAGGGGTCGCCCACTTTTATATTCTTAACCCGTTCAACAATTTTCTCCATGAATTCATCATAGATTTCCTGTTGAACAAGAAGCCGTGATGCTGCAAGACAAAATTGACCACCGTTGTAAAACATGCCACCAACCGATCCATCCGAGGCTGCATCAAGATCTGCTACATCCGCAAAAACAATATTGGGTGATTTCCCACCGCATTCCAGGCTAACCTTTTTCATATTGGAATCGGCTGAATATTTCATGAACAATTTTCCGATCTTGGTGGAGCCTGTGAATGAAATCATATTTACATCCATATGCAGTCCTAATGCCTGACCTGCAGTGATTCCAAATCCGGGAATGACATTAAAAACACCGTCCGGGATACCTGCTTCTGATGCCAATTCAGCAATTTTCAAAGCGGAAAGTGGTGACTGTTCAGCGGGCTTCAAAATAATACTGTTTCCTGCAGCAAGAGCAGGTGCAAATTTCAATGCAGCCAGGTCCAACGGGAAATTCCAAGGTACAATGCAACCCACAACGCCAATGGGTTGACGTAAAACAAGTCCCAAAAAGCTCATGTCAGATGGCGCCACCTCCCCATAAACTTTATCTAAAGATTCTGCATACCATCTTACCGAATTCACAACAGATGGAAGATCATCACCTCGGGAAAGTTTTACAGGTTTTCCCATATCCAATGTATCCAAAAGCGCTAACTCATCTGCATTATCATGGATGAGGTCTGCGAATATCAACAATATCTTTTTACGATGTTGGGGAGATGCTTCAGACCAATCACCACGATTAAAGGAATCCCTGGCACATTTTACTGCAATATCAATATCCGCTTTATCACAACTGGCAACTTTTGTCAGCACCCGACCATCCAAGGGACTAATACAATCAAAGGTATCACCGGAAAATGCATCGACTTTTCTCCCATTGATATATGCTGTATTTGGAAAATCAATCTTTTTCGCAAGTGCTTTCCATTCTTCATAGGTTTTCATGAATATTCCCTCTTAATAAGAATTACTATACCGTCCTTAAATACCAATCCAATTCCAAAGGTGTTACGAGACTATTAAATTTCTGCAGTTCTTTATGCTTTGTTTCATAATACACGTGGCAAAATTCTTTACCAAAGTACTCTTTTAAAATTTTTGACTTTGAAAATGCATTAAGGCTTTCCACCCAGGTCATGGGCAGAGATGGTTTATGTTTTGCTATGGCATCGCCTGTAGAAATGTTAGGTGGCTTTACTTTATTTGTCATGCCATAGTGAATGCCTGAAAGTAATGATGCCATCACAAGGTATGGATTGGCATCTGCACCAGAAACGCGATGCTCAATTCGTTTGTCTTTTTCCGGGGCAGTAGGAATCCGAATAGCAACAGTTCTGTTATCAAGGCCCCATGTCGGTGCCATGGGCACATAAAGATCCGGTTGAAATCTGCGGTAAGAATTAGCATTTGGACAAAATATTGCCATACTTTCTTTCATGGATTTTATTAATCCACCAATGGCATAATGAAGTTTTTTGGACCCTGTTTCATTTTTTTGATCTGAAAAAACATTTTTTCCATTCCTATTCAAAAGGCTGATGTGAATATGGGTCCCGCTTCCAGCCTGCTGCGCATACGGCTTTGCCATGAATGAAGCTATCATTCCCATTTCACGGGCGACACCTTTTATCAATCGTTTTAGTAAGACAGCATTGTCACAGGCGGATAATGGGTTCGGTTCATGTTTCAAATTGATCTCAAACTGACCTGGTGCATATTCTGCCAATGCTGTGTCAGCAGGGATTCTTAGCAATTGTGCTCCCTTGGCAATTTTCTCCAAAAACTCTCCATAATCATCTAAATCATCCACTGAATAAACCTGGGTATTTAAATCCCGTTTTCCAGTGATAGGCGAAATTGGAGGTTGCGGATTTTTTTTCCTGTCTCGACGGTTATCCAATAAATAGAATTCTAATTCAACCGCTACAACCGGAGTAATTCCTAATTCTTTAAGTTGGCCATAAATCCGCTTAAGAACTTGTCGTGGGTCTGCAAAAAATGGTTCTTCATCTGATTCGTACATGGTCATCAACACTTGCCCCATTGGTTTGTTGTACCAGGGTGCTTTTGTTAATGTCCCTGAGATGGGGTGGCAAACTCGATCTGAATCACCTTGTTCAACTCCCAAACCCGTTTCTTCAATTGTATCTCCAGTTATATCCAGTGCAAATACGGATGCAGGTAAACAAATACCATCGGTAAAAACTTTTTCAAGAATATTGGGTTGGATCCTTTTGCCTCGCAAAACACCATTCAAATCTGTAATTAAAAGGTCAATACTTTTGAGATCCGAATAGGATTCTAAGAATCTTTTATATTCAATTTGTTTTACCATATTATTATTATTATCTATTAGCTTAATATTTTATGAATTATCGTCGTGAAGTCCTATAAAACATATGATATTTCGCAAGGATTGAATACATTAATATTATAAAATTAATTTCGAAAGGAAATTATGGTCATACCAATAATAGGGATATCCACCTGTTTTGAAAAACAAGGGGGTCATTATTACCACCAAACTGGTGATAAATATATTACTGCAATTTCAAATGTATTTAGAGGATTGCCTCTATTGATTCCTGCATTGGGGAACAAGCTTGACCGGAAAAAACTATTGGAACAGCTAGATGGCATCTTATTTACCGGAAGCTATTCCAATATTGAACCTCATCATTATGATGGCCCAGTCCTTGAGAAAAATATAAAACATGATCCGCAAAGAGATGCAACAACACTTCCATTGATCCCGGAAGCAATTAATGCGGGAATACCTGTCCTGGCTATTTGCAGAGGTTTTCAGGAAATGAATGTCGCTTATGGAGGATCGCTTCACCAAAATATTCATGAAGTGGCGGGGTTGGCTGACCATCGAGAAGATCCAGAAATGGACCTGGATGACCAATATGGATTTGCTCATCCATTGACACTTACCCCCAACGGTATATTAGATCAACTATCCGATGATCAAACACCCATGGTGAATTCTGTTCACTGGCAGGGGATCGATCAGTTGGGTGACGGATTGGTGGTTGAAGCATTGGCACCAGACGGGTTAATTGAAGCTTTTTCCGTTAAAAATGCCCCCTCTTTTGCTTTAGCAGTTCAATGGCATCCAGAATGGAAGGTGATGGAGACATCTTTTTATCGAAAAATATTTCAATGGTTCGGCAACGCATGCAAAACCCATAAAACTTAAACAGAAACGAACATGGGAACTTTTAACACAAAGCAATACCAGGAAATTGATGGACAACATCATTTGCATCCCTTCACAGATACCAAAAGCTTGATGGCAAAAGGTAGCCGCATCATTACCCGGGCTGAGGGTGTTTATTTATGGGATTCCGACGGCAACAAGATCCTAGATGGCATGGCGGGACTTTGGTGTGTAAATATAGGTTACGGTCGCAGGGAATTAGTGGATATTGCCCAGCAGCAAATGTCGGAATTGCCATACTACAATAACTTTTTTCAAACCACGCACCCTCCAGCTGTAGAGCTTTCTAAAGCACTCGTGGATATTTCTCCTCCGCAATACAATCATGTCTTTTTCACTAATTCTGGCTCTGAAGCAAATGATACCGTTGTGCGCATGGTCAGATATTATTGGTCGTTATTGGGAAAACCGGATAAGACTGTTATTATTAGCCGGGAAAATGCTTATCACGGTAGCACAATTGCCGGTTCCAGCCTTGGTGGAATGCAAGCGATGCATGACCAAGGTGGTATTTTATCCGATATTGAACACATCGAACAGCCTTATTGGTACCGAAATGGCGAGAATATGGATCCTGAAGAATTTGGTCTGAAAGCAGCGCGCGCTTTAGAATCAAAAATCAAGAAAATTGGCCAAGAACGGGTGGCAGCATTTATCGGTGAACCCATTCAGGGCGCTGGTGGCGTTATCATACCACCAGCAAGCTATTGGCCAGAAATTCAGAGGATTTGTGAAAAATACGACATCCTACTGATTGCTGATGAAGTCATTTGTGGATTTGGTCGATTAGGGCAATGGTTTGGATCAGATTATTATAATATTAATGGTGATTTTATGCCCATTGCCAAAGGTTTATCTTCCGGATATCTACCAATCGGCGGGCTCATGGTGGGCGATCGTGTCGCAGATATTATAATAGAAAAAGGTGGTGAATTTGCTCATGGTTTTACTTATTCTGGCCATCCAGTTTCTTGCGCTGTTGCATTGGAAAATATCAGGATCTTTAATGAAGAAAATATTATTGAAAAAGTTGAGGGTAAAACAGGTCCATATTTACAGAAGCAGTGGCAGGAATTGGCTGATCATCCTTTAGTTGGCGAGGCTCGTGGAATTGGAATGGTCGGTGCTTTAGAGCTTGTTCAAAATAAAGAAACCCGAGAAATGTTTCCTGAAAAAACGGGTGCCGGAACGATTTGTAGAGATTTCTGTTTCAATAATGGACTTATCATGCGGGCCGTCGGAGATACAATGATCATTTCTCCACCGCTGATTATGTCAAATAATGAAATTGATGAATTAATTGATAAAGCCAGACTTAGTCTTGATCTTACAGCGAAAAAATTGAAGTCTAATTAATGAATTTTTTCATCATTTCTTATAAAGGGTAATTTCCAATTTATTTAAATCTTGATACAGTAATTTTTCTGTATTAATATATTAAAAATAAATAGAAAGAATCCATGTTATGATTAAACCAATTAAATATTTAGTGTTTTTTGTATTTACCTTCACGGTAGGATTTTCTCAAACTTTATGCCCACCTGCTTTTCTTGTCGCAAACTCCGGTAATACAGAGATTGATTTATCCTGGACGCCACCCGACACAGCCTATTATGGCGATATTCTGGTTGCTGAATGTTTTTCTGATTGTGATAGCGCTATAAACGCATTCAACATCGAACACGTTGTGGATAACAACAGCGGCGGCTGGTTTCGTTATTCCGATGGAGAACCAATAGATTGTGGCGGCGGTATGTTGGGTTGCGCAGATGGCGGAGACGATGATTTTAGTGCCATAGGATATTATCCATCAGAAGGAGCTGCTGTAGACAGCCGCCTGATTACTGACGTAGTGGACCTGACATCTTATACAACAGCGACATTGGAATTTGTTGAAACGTATGATTGGTACGAATATCAAAACGACTCAAACCTTGTAGAAGTCTCTAGTGATAGCGGTGCAACGTGGAATACTGTTTATATTTCATATGCAAGTGTCGATTCTAATGCAATTGTTGCCCGTACTTTTGACCTTTCCAGCTATGCAGGACAATCCATACTTGTAGCTTTCCGCCACATTGATACTGCTGGTGATGGTGAAAACTGGTATATAGATAACATCCGAATTTGGGGTGGTAGTGGCGGACGCAATACACACCGTGTGTTGGGACAAACCGTTGTTTACGGTAAAAAAGTGCGTCAGCACAAACACACATCAATTATACACTCAGCTCCGGAAATTCCCTGGAACAATGGAGATGTTGATCGCGACAGTCCTTGTGGAACGTTTCAAAGCTACAATGTTTTCCAGGACGGTAGTTTATTAGGTAATGTAACAATGAATGAATACTCAGTTACGGGTCTGACAAATGATCAGACATACTGTTTCACGGTATCAGCTGTTTACGCTGAAGGAGAATCTGATACATGTTTCAATGTTTGCGCTTATCCCAAAGATCCTTTTATTATAACACCACTGGAAATTGATGCTTCGGTCGGATCTGGGGAACTTGTAACCGAAACTATTTCAATAACCAACAATGAGGAAGATGATATAGACCTTTCTATTTTTAGTATGTCTGTTGCAAACCTAGAGGTAGCAACAGAAATAATGAGCGAAAACTTCGACATGGGTCTCTGGGGCAACATGTATGATGCAGGCCTGGTATGGCATATCGGCGATTCAACGGGGGCGTCTTCGGTGTATCTGGATTATCCAGAATCCGAGGGTTTGTTTGCTTATTATAATGATGATGCGGATACAGATACTGGACCACCCAGAGACCTGTATCTAGCTTCAAATATCATCGAAATTACAGGGGAAGGGAACGTGTATTTAATGATGGATATGTTTTATCCTCAGTCTGGTGGTCCTTGCGGCAACACGGATATAGATGACGGTTTTTATGCTGACCATTCTTCAGTCTTGTTATCAACGGACTGGGATCAGACGACCTATGAAATCCTCATTGATAGCAGTTATGCGAATATGGCCGCTGGCTGGCAGAAGCTTATTTATAACATAACACCTTACACGACAGGTAACACCATTGTACAAGTTGCTGTACGTTATACTGACTGTGATGGCAACTGGGGTTACGGTATTGGCGTGGACAACGCTGCGATTAAACAGGGAGATGATATTTCATGGCTTACGCTATCCCCGGTAGAAACAACTGTAGGCGCAGGAGAAACAGTTAATATTACTGTCGGCATGTATGGTGTAAGCGATGGTTTTACCGGTTCTGAAACAGTTGTTTTGACAGCGGACCCATATGAAGTAAACGTGTCTATTAACATGTCCGTAGCCACGTCAGGAATTGATCTTCCTGATGGCATTCCTGGACAATTCACCTTACATCAGAATTATCCGAACCCATTCAATCCCATAACCAACATTCGGTTTGATATCCCGGAATTGAGTTTTGCCAGGATGGATATATACAATATGCTAGGCCAACGCGTACGAACACTATTTCACGGTGCTGTTGAGCCAGGTTTTCATGTAGTTCAGTGGGATGGAAAAAATGATCTGAGCAAAGAATTACCTGCTGGTATATATATGTATAAACTCCATGCGGGTAACTATGCATCCATACAAAAACTGGTATTACTAAAATAATACAAAAGTAAAAATAGATCGAATAGGGGCCATTCAGGCCCCTATTATTTTATAATATTTTATATAGTTGATTGAATAACTATTACCCGAATTCCATTTACCAGGTTTTTAATTAAAATCAGTTAATGAGAATTTATGGGT
>Ga0208881_1000254_pt1 | contig 18504 bp, 19 predicted proteins | sample Knorr_S23_td_AAI_FD_185610 | JGI IMG/M metagenome (GOLD analysis project Ga0208881, IMG submission 185610) | Marine microbial communities from Southern Atlantic Ocean transect - Knorr_S23_td_AAIW_ad_876m_LV_B (SPAdes) (version 2) | ecosystem: Environmental > Aquatic > Marine > Oceanic | place... | reverse complement strand
CAACACTCTCAACTTCTGCTCTAACTGCAATCAACATATTATTCTCCTCATAAATTACCCTTTAACAAAAACAGACCTGTTTATCTATTCAACCGTGACTGAGTTGTTCACAACAGTGAATTACTCTTCCTTGTAATCCTGATCCAGGATTCCTTTTTCTTTCAAGGTTTTTATTAATTTCTTCGTTCTTGCAAGTGCATTTCCTCCTACACCAAGTGCATTTCCTCCTACACCCAGACCCGAGCTGCCAAGCACGAACCCGAGAAGTGCGAAAGCAAAAGTCGCTGCTGATAATCCGTCCATAATTTTCTCCTTCTAATTTACTGTTGTGAACTACTCCACAGTTACTGAGTGTTTCACAACAGTAAATAACACTTTCTCTGCTAAATTCAACGCCCTCTTCTAATTTCCTGGAACCTTCAAAAAATATTGACGCGCGCTATCAAACCGAAATGAACTATAAATCCGCATATGCTAAGCGCAAAAATTGTGTTGATTGACACCAATCTTTCAGAGGCTATCAATACGGACTTCACAAATAATGGTAAGAACAATAATAGAGCCGTTATCATGCCCGGGCTAAAATCTGTTTGCAGGGTGGCTACTCCTAAATGAAGAGCCGCATTGGCAAGGCTCATACTATTCGCAAATAGAAAAATTAATGCAAATAGTTTAGTTGAAGGTTTGAACAAATATAAAATCAGAGCGGCTGTGATTGCACCAAGATTAATAGCAACAACCTCTACAGGTAATATTTCCAACCCTGAACGATAAGCCCAATTCAAAAAATGGTAAGCCTCACCGAAAAGAGCAGGAGAAATAATATACTCTTCAACCTGATGAAAGGTTAAAGCAAATAAGGGAAGTGATGTAAGAAAATAGGGGCTGTTGTTCCTCTTTAGAAAAATCAAAATAGCTGAAGCAATTAATAATCCCAGCAAAAAAACATTTTGCATTGTTAATACATATGGATGATCAAATAAAGGATTCATATATAATTCTTGTAAGGCTTAGAACTTATCTAATTTACTGTTGTAAATTACTCCACTGTGACGGACTTAGCGAGATTGCGCGGATGGTCTACATCCGTTCCCTTCATTACGGCCACATGGTAAGACAACAACTGTAGCGGCACAGTAAATACGATAGGATCAAGGATGTCTGGACAATTGGGCACGTTGATGACCCTGCAGCTCCTGTCGCTTTCAAACTTTATACTTTCGTCAGCAAAGACATAAAGCTTCCCTCCGCGCGCACTAACCTCAGACAGGTTCGCCTTTAACTTGCTCAGCAAATCATTGTTGGGTGCTACGGCGATTACTGGCATTTTGCTATCTACCAGCGCTAGAGGGCCGTGTTTTAGCTCGCCTGCTGGGTAAGCTTCGGCATGAATATAGGAGATTTCTTTTAGCTTAAGCGCCCCTTCTTTCGCAATCGGGTACTCAATGCCTCGACCAAGGAAGAGACTGTGTTCCTTATCGGAAAACTGTTTTGAGATCTTCTTGATTTCCTTGCTCAAGGCGAGAGTCTTTTCAATCAGTTTTGGTAATTTAGCAATCTGTTTTACAAGCCTTGATTCTTCGCTTGCCTTAAGGCCAGTGCGCCTAGCCAACACAATTGAAAGAATCAGCAACAGAGCTAGTTGAGTTGTGAACGCCTTAGTGGAAGCTACACCTATTTCCTGGCCGGCCATGGTTAGAGCGCAGAAATCTGATTCTCGCACTAGAGAACTGGTTGCAACATTACAAATTGCTAGGCTCGCCACATACTTCTGCTTCTTCGCATAGCGCAACGCTGCAAGCGTGTCAGCAGTCTCCCCTGATTGCGAGATAGCAACAAACAGGGTATCAGGTTGGGAAATTATGTCCCGATAACGGTAGTCGCTAGCAATGTCTGTCTGGCAAGGAATTCTAGCAATAGATTCAAGCCAGTACTTGGCTACCTGGCCGGCGTGAAAACTAGTTCCACAAGCAACGATTTGTACGCTCTTAACCTTATTAAGGATCGCCGGCGCATTGACACCAAAGGCTTGCTCTAATACTTTTTTGTCACTGATACGGCCATCAAGCGTGTCCTTAATTACCTGCGGCTGCTCGTAAATCTCCTTTAACATGAAATGTTTGAATTTGCCCTTATCCACGTCTTTTGAATAATTCTGTACCCTAGTAATCTGGCGGTTAACTTTTCGTGTTCCGTGCCATATCTCTACACCTTTCAGTGTAATCCTGGCGATGTCGCCTTCATCCAGATAAATAAACCGGTCTGTCACTTGGCCCAAAGCTAGGGGATCCGAAGCAACAAAGTTTTCACCATCCCCAACACCAATGACCAGCGGGCTACCGCTTCTGGCAACGATAATCTGATCCGGCTCGGTGTTGTCGATTACACAGATACTGTAAGCGCCCTGCAACTTCTTAGTGGCCTGTTTGGTAGCTTCCAGTAAAGAACTCTTTCCATGGTTTCTGGCTCGATGGATCAGATGTGCGATCGTTTCACTGTCTGTTTGTGTCTTGAATACATAGCCGTCCTTGATAAGTTTGTCTCGCAAGACCTCATAGTTTTCAATTATTCCATTATGAACAATTGCAATCTGTTTTTGAGAATTATGCGGATGGGCGTTGCCCACAGTGGGCTTCCCGTGCGTGGCCCAGCGGGTATGGGCTATTCCGAGCGCCCCACGCAACTTCGCTTTTGCAGCGGAATTTACCAGCTTTTTTACCTTGCCGACGGTTTTAAGGTCCCTTATCTTGCCACTCGAGTCATTGAGCAATGCGATACCGGCAGAGTCATAGCCTCTGTATTCCAGGCGCTTGAGGCCTTCCAACAGGATGCCGGATACATTGCGTTCCGCGATCGCTCCTACAATTCCGCACATGGCTTACAACTATCCAACTACTCCTTTTCTGGTTTGGCAGGGCGTTTCCAGCGGTCTATGTTCCTTTGCCTTCCCCTGCCTACCGCAAGGTTTTTTGCAGGCACGTCGTTATTAATTGCCGACCCTGCCGCAACAAAGGCTTCATCTTCTAGCGTAATAGGTGCGACAAGCACACAATTAGAACCAATGAATACGTTATTGCCCAATATGCTCTTGTGCTTGTTGGCTCCGTCGTAATTGCAGAAGATAGTGCCCGCGCCAATATTGCATTCCTGGCCAATTTCGGCATCCCCTATGTAAGCCATGTGGTTTGCCTTTGAACCTGCTCCTATCTTAGAACCCTTGATTTCAACGAAGTTTCCGATCTTTACATTTTCATCCAGAATCGTGCCAGGTCTAATTCTTGCGTAAGGCCCAATTATGCTGTTCTCCCCGATAGTGGCTCCATCTATGCTGGTTCCGGGCAAGATTTGAACACCATCGCAGAGCGTCGCACCTCTTATAATTGTGTTGGCACCAATAACCACATTGTCACCGAGCGTTACAGTTTCTTCAAAAATAACATTGACATCAATGACACAATCTTTCCCGCAACTAACTGTGCCTCTTATATCAACTCTGCTCGGATCTCTCAGCGTTACGCCCGCTTCCATTAGCTCTTGCTGTTTGTTCATCTGGTAGTGTTTCTCCAACAATGCCAACTGGGCCTTGTCATTGACGCCCTGGACCTCGATTTCATCAGGATGGATTATTGCCTTTATCTGGCAGCGTTCTCTTGCCGCCAAACCAATAATATCAGTGAGATAATACTCGGACTGTTGATTGTTGTTGCTGACTTTTTCTAACCATTTCTCCAGCTTCTTAGCAGGAAGACACATGATGCCACTGTTGACCTCTTTTATCTGCTTTTGTTCTTTGTTGGCATCTCTTTCTTCTACTATCGCTGTTACCCTCCCTGTTTCATCGCGAATGACGCGCCCGAGCCCGCCCGGGTTTTCTACCTGGACCGTAAGCAATGCTAAGCTTTCCGGATCTATTTGTTCCAGTAACCGGCTCAACGTTAACGATTTGATAAGTGGCACATCCCCATAAAGAACCATCACGCAGTTGCGCTCATCACGGGTATCAATATCAGGCAGTGCTTGCTGAACCGCATGCCCTGTGCCGAGCCGCTCTGCCTGGAGAACCCAGTTTATGCCTGCTGAATCTCCGCCTTTAAAGTGGCCCCGTATTTGGGCTGCCTCGGATCCAATCACCACGTGAATATTGTTCGGCCTCAGCTCGCGAGCGGCCAACACTACGTGCTCCAGCATAGCCCGGCCGCCAATGCTGTGCAGCGCCTTCGGTTTATCTGAATACATCCTGGTGCCTTCACCGGCAGCCAGAATTATTACTTCCATAACTTTTCCCTGAGCGTGTAAGCTGGAAACCCGTCAAAAGAGTATCAAAAAAAAAGGTAGCTCTCGCTACCTTTCTTTGGTGATTTATCTCGCCACCACTATGCGCGATTTTTCAGCTGACGAAGCGCACGGAGTTGCGCAGCCGCTTCCGCAAGCTGGGAAGCCGCCGCACCATAATCCATCTCAGCGCTTTGAGCTGCCATGGCCTTCTCCGCGTCCTCCAAAGCCTTAACAGCCGCGGCTTCATCCACATCATCAGCCCTCTGGGCGGTATCAGTGAGTAGCGTAACCGCGTTACTTTGAACCTCGAGAAACCCGCCAGAGACATAGAACACTTCCTCGTCACCCCCTTCCTTGATGAGCCTTACCGGACCAGGAATAAGCGCGGTTAAAAGAGGGGCATGCCCCGGCCCAATGCCGAGGTCACCCAATGAACCAGATGCCACGACCATTTCAACGGGGCCGGAGAAGATACTCTTCTCAGCGCTTACGATGTCACATTGCATTGTAAAAGACATAAAGCTTCTCGTTACGAAACAACCATTACAAGGTTTTCGCTTTTTCTACAGCCTCTTCGATACTGCCAACCATGGCAAAGGCCTGCTCTGGCAGATGGTCATATTCCCCATCGAGAATCGCCTTAAACCCGGCGATTGTGTCTTTCAGCGAAACGTACTTACCAGGGGCGTTGGTAAAGACTTCCGCCACCGTAAAGGCCTGCGACAGGAATTGGGAAATACGTCGCGCTCGATACACTGTCTGCTTGTCTTCATCAGACAATTCATCCATACCTAGAATCGCGATAATGTCTTTCAATTCCTTGTATCGTTGCAGCACTCCCTGTACCCCACTGGCCACATCATAGTGTTCTTGCCCAACAACTAACGGATCCAACTGACGAGAGCTGGAATCCAGTGGATCTACCGCAGGATAAATGCCCAGTGCCACGATTTCCCTAGACAGCACTACTTTCGCATCAAGGTGCGCAAAAGTGGTCGCCGGCGACGGATCAGTCAAATCGTCCGCCGGCACGTATATCGCTTGGATTGAAGTAATCGAGCCAGCCTTAGTCGAAGTAATTCGCTCTTGCAGGGCGCCCATTTCCTGAGCCAGCGTCGGTTGATACCCAACCGCTGAAGGCATACGGCCAAGCAATGCTGACACTTCAGTGCCTGCCAGTGTGTATCGGTAGATGTTATCAATAAAGAGTAGCACGTCTCGCCCGTCATCCCGGAACTTCTCAGCCATGGTCAACCCGGACAACGCCACCCGTAGACGGTTACCAGGAGGCTCGTTCATCTGGCCATATACCATTGATACTTTTGACTCACCCTCTAGATCAATGACCTTAGATTCTTGCATTTCATGATAAAAGTCGTTGCCTTCACGGGTACGCTCACCCACACCCGCAAACACAGATAGACCAGAGTGCTCAGTGGCAATATTGTTAATTAGCTCCATCATGGCTACGGTCTTTCCTACACCCGCTCCACCGAAAAGCCCAACTTTTCCGCCCTTAGCAAATGGGCAAACCAAGTCAATAACCTTAATTCCCGTTTCCAGCAACTCATTGGTAGTAGCCAGCTCTTCGTAGGTGGGGGCATCCCGGTGAATCGGCATGCGTTCCTTCTCTCCGATTGGGCCACGCTCGTCGATAGGGCGGCCTAGCACATCCATTATGCGCCCCAAAGTTTCAGTACCCACGGGAACTGAAACTGGCGCACCTGTGTCCTTCACATTAAGACCCCGACTAAGCCCCTCCGCGCTACCCAGGGCAATGGTGCGGACCACGCCGTCACCCAGCTGCTGTTGGACTTCCAAAGTCACTTCAGTGCCGTCGACGGTTAACGCGTCATACACCTGTGGCACGCTCTTGCGCTCAAACTCCACGTCGATTACCGCGCCTATGATTTGTACGATTCGACCACTGCTCATCTTCGGTTCCTCAATCTCTCATTTTTAATCGATGGTTCAATGAATAAGTTTTATACCGCGGCTGCGCCGCCAGCTATCTCGGATAGCTCTTGTGTAATTGCCGCCTGTCTCGCCTTGTTATAGACAAGGCCGAGTTCTTCAATCAAGTCGCCCGCATTATCGGAAGCGTTCTTCATTGCAAGCATTCGTGCCGCCTGCTCACAGGCATTGTTCTCCACCACCGCCTGGTAAACCTGTGACTCGATAAACCGCAACAAAAGCCCATCCAGTAATTCCTTAGCATCGGGCTCATAAAGGTAGTCCCAGTGATGGCTAAGGCCTTCGTCTTCTGAAGGAAGTAAAGGCAACAGCTGATTAACCACTGGTCCATATGTCATGGTGTTGATGAAATCATTAGTGACGATCATTAGCTGATCGATTTCTTGATTATCAAACTTTTCCAGCATGATTCTGACGGCACCGATTACATCTGCCACTTCCGCGGATTCACCAATATCACGAATGGCAGCAACGACGTTTCCTCCGAAGTTGTTAAAAAAGGTGGCTGCCCTGCCGCCGATGGTACAGATGTCAATCTCAATATTCTTGTCAGCCCATTCCTGCATGGAAGCGACAGTTGTCTTGAACAGATTAATGTTTAATCCGCCACACAGGCCACGGTCGGTGGATACGACGATATAACCGACCCTTTTGATGTCACGGGAATCAAAATAAACATGCCGATACTCTGGTGTTGAGTTCGCAATGTGGCCAATAACCGAGCGGATTCGATGGGCATAGGGCTTGCCCAATTTCATGCGGTTCTGCGCCTTCAGCATCTTGCTGGCTGAGACCATTTCCATAGCCTTGGTGATCTTCTGAGTATTCTCAATACTCGCGATCTTGTTTCGTATTTCTTTGCCGCCTGCCATTTGTGATTATCTGCCTTAGAGCTTCGTTGTTAAAAACACGCCTGTAGTCTTACCAGGTTTGTGTAGAGACAAATTTTTCCATTATTTCTTTGAACTTCGCCTCAAGCTCATCGTTCCAGTCTCCGGTCTCATTGATTTGAGCCACAAGGTCACCGTATTCAGCATTTACAAATGAAAGTAGCGCCGCTTCGAAGTCGAGCACTTTGTTCAAAGGAACTTCTTTCAGATAACCCTCATTAGCCGCGTAAATTGAAATGCCCATCTCGGCAATCTGCAACGGTGCGTATTGCTTCTGTTTCATCAGCTCGGTTACGCGCTGGCCATGCTCTAACTGGGCACGAGTGGCGTCATCAAGGTCCGACGCAAAGGCAGAGAAGGCCGCTAGCTCACGATATTGAGCCAGGGCGATGCGGACGCCTCCACCCAGTTTTCTTATGATCTGTTTCTGGGCGGCGCCGCCAACACGGGAAACAGAGATGCCGGGATTCATCGCCGGGCGAATGCCTGAGTTAAACAGGTCAGTTTCCAGGAAAATCTGGCCATCAGTAATAGAGATAACATTGGTCGGTACGAAAGCAGAAATGTCACCAGCTTGAGTCTCAATAATCGGCAGTGCTGTCAGCGACCCGGTCTTACCCTTAACCTCACCATCGGTAAATTTTTCAACATAGTTAGCGCTTACTCTCGCTGCTCTCTCCAGAAGTCGTGAGTGTAGATAGAATACATCTCCGGGGTAGGCCTCACGACCGGGGGGCCGACGGAGCAACAAAGAAATTTGCCGATAGGCCCAGGCCTGCTTTGTTAAGTCATCATAAATAATCAGGGCATCCTGGCCGCGATCACGATAGTACTCTCCAATAGTGCAGCCGGAATACGGGGCAATGAACTGCATAGCAGCGGGGGCTGAGGCCGATGCGGCCACCACAATGGTGTATTCCATTGCTCCGTGCTCTTCTAGTTTTTGCACCACATTAGCAATAGAAGAAGCCTTCTGGCCAACCGCCACGTAGACACATTTACAATCCTTGCCTTTCTGGTTGATGATGGTGTCGATTGCAACCGCGGTTTTGCCAACCTCGCGGTCACCAATTATTAGCTCTCTCTGGCCACGACCTATGGGTGTCATGGAATCGATTGATTTCAGCCCGGTTTGCACAGGTTCGGCCACGGATTGGCGAGCAATAACACCAGGCGCAACCTTTTCGATAGCGTCGCTGAGTTTGGCTTCTACCGGCCCCTTCCCGTCGATGGGTTTACCTAGGGCATCAACCACACGGCCTTCCAATTCTGGCCCGATGGGCACTTCTAGAATACGGCCGGTACAGCGGCAAGTCTGGCCTTCTGTAAGTTCCAGATAGTCGCCTAATACAACGGCGCCGACAGAGTCACGTTCGAGATTCAGCGCAATCCCGTAAATGCTGCCCTCGAATTCGATCATCTCCCCATACATTACATCCGCCAGCCCATGAATACGGATGATCCCGTCCATGACGCTCACTATGGTTCCTTCGTTCTTGGCTTGCACAGACACATCGAGAGTGTTTATGCGTTCTTTGATAATTTCACTGATTTCAGCTGGATTCAGTTGTTGCATGCTTATTTCCTATTTCCTACCCCATTCAGGAATTCATTGATTCGGCCAGTTTGTTCAACTTGCCCCGGACAGAACTGTCTATCACAGTATCGCCCGCTCTTATGACTGCGCCTCCTAGCAGAGACTGATCGACGTTAGTCGCCAAATTAATGTCACGCTCAAGGCGCTTCTTGAGAGCTTGCGCCAGCTTTGCAGAAATTTCTGAACTGATTTCGAAAGCTGTTGTAATCTCCACGTCTACCGATTTCTCTTGATTGGCTTTAAGGTTTTCAAATAGCTCCGAGACCTCAGGGAGCAATGCCAGACGCTTGTTTTCAGATAACAGGCGAATAAATTTTTGTCCCTTCTCGTGAAGCTCTCCGCCACAGACCTGGATGAAAGAATTGGCAGTTTGTTCCGAAGTCAAAGCGGGTGAAGACATCACAGACGCGACTGTTTCATTTGCAACAATACCCGCAGCTATCGACAACATGCGTGACCAGTCCTCCAGTGCCGCATCGGCAAGAGCAACCTGAAACGCTGCTTTCGCATAGGGTCTTGCTAAGGTCGTTAATTCCGCCATTGACTCTTTCTGGGATTTACTCGTTTGTGCCTCAGGCCTATAACTCGGAAGCCAGTTTATTTAGAATTTCTTCATTTGCCGCTTGGTCGATGGACTGCTCAAGAATTTTCTCGGCACCAGCAACCGCTATAGCAGATACCTGAGCTCGCAGGGCCTCCTTGGCTCTATTAACTTCCTGATCTATCTCGGCCTGGGCGCCGGCAATAATACGCTGCCCCTCTTCCCGGGCATGCTCTTTTGCCTCGTCGCCTATTTGTGCGGCCCGCCTGTTTGCCTGGTCGATAATGGAGGCAGCTTCTGTCTTTGCCCCTTTTAGCTGCTCCGTTACCTTGCTTTGAGCCAGCTCCAGATCTTTCCCCGCGCGCGCGGCCGCTTCCAGGCCATCAGCTATTCGCTTCTTGCGTTCTTCTAATATGGCAGCAAACAGCGGCCAAATATATGTCTTGGTGACCCAAACAAAAACCAGGAAGGAGATGGATTGCCCAATGAAGGTAAAATTAAAATTCACGGTGTTTCCTCCCGCTTACAGACTTTGTCTTAGCCACCCAAAGCGGCAGTGAACGGATTGGCAAAAGTAAACCACATGCCTATGCCGATACCTATCATGGTGACCGCGTCGATAAGGCCGGCTACCAAGAACATTGAGCCTGTCAGTTTTGGTGCCAACTCAGGTTGTCTTGCGGAGCCTTCCAGTAATTTGCCCCCCAAAATACCGAAGCCGATCGCTGTGCCTGCAGCCCCCAAGCCCAGTACCAGCAAAACGCCCAGCACTGTGTTAGCCAATATGATTTCCATTTTTTCCTCCAGATTTTCTTCAGTTCAGTAATAGTAATAAATTAGTGATCAGGCGCCTCGTGCGCCGCGTTCAAGTACACGATGGTTAACATCATGAATACAAATGCCTGCAGTGGTATTATCAGCAGATGGAATACCGCCCAAACAAGATATGCGGGCAACTGCCAAAGCCCCAGCAATGCAATCAAAAGGAAAAGCAGTTCACCGGCATAGAGGTTGCCGAACAGTCGCAAGCCAAGAGAGATAGGCTTGGCGAATAGTGTTGGTATTTCGACAATTAGGTTAAATGGAAGCATCCACTTCCCAAAGGGATGAAAGGCTAGCTCACCGAAAAACCCCCCCAGCCCTTTATTCTTTATACTGTAGTAGATGATCATCACAAAGACGGTGAACGATAAGCCCATGGTTATATTAGGATCAGTAGTAGGTACAATCTTGAAAGGGGCGTTTTCGAAGTTGAACACTGCGGCGGCGGATATTTCAAACCCCTTGGTAATCCAGTCAACCGGCACCAAATCCATGGTATTCATCAACAGGATCCAAAAAAGCAGGGTCAGGGCCAAGGGTCCTATCAGCTCGTTCTTGTAGTGGAAGACCTCGGAAACACGAGAGTCGACGAATTCTACTATCCACTCAACAAAATTCTGGATGCCGCCGGGATTATCGACTGAGGCCTTCTTGCCGACCGAGTGGAAAAACCACAGGAAGAAAGTCCCGAGGAATATCGACCAGCCCAGGGTGTCAACATTTACTGCCCAGAAACCCATATCGGCAGCCTCCTCTGGTGTATGGGCAAACCCCCAGTGACCATCGTGTGTGCGGCCCAAGGTCAGAAAAGACAAATGGTGAGTGATGTATTCCTGTACTGTTAGCTCGCCAGCATGCTCGGCGGCTAAGTGGGCTGCGTCAGCTAACTCTGCCATAAAAAACTCTATCCATTGCCTCAAATTTTCCCTCGAACATGAGGGCGTCTTGTTCGCCTTATGTTTTATTACCAGTAGGGCTGTAGCTAATCAGGCCTGACATAATCACGCCAACGAAATGAGTTGCTATAAATCCAAGTATCAACGCGAGCTCATTTAAATTAGTAATTAATGTAAAACTTAGCGCAAAGAGCACCAGCGTGATTGCGATCTTGCCGAGTTCCCCTCTTATGAAGCTCCTAACAACTTTGTCCGCATTGCGAGCGCCCCTGTATTTGAACGCCTGCATGGCGAAGTAGCTGTTTGACAAACCGCTGATCAGACCTCCCAGCAACACCGAGTAAGCCATGACGCTACCTGAAAGAAACAGAGAAATTATGGCTATAAACGACGTGGCAACCAACTGTGCGACGATTACTTTATAGACTGGTGGGGCTTTTAGATTAGTCACAAACCTGACTTTTTATTGGGCCCGACACCCAAAACATCTGTAAAAAACACCTTAAATTTGTATCGGTGATCACCAAAGCACGCGCATTATAGGGATTTTGCGGGCCCTAATCAACTGCGCTAAAGCTACAATTTTTGCGGCAGACCCCTGCTACTTTATGTGAGATAAAATACCATCCAATTCATCCAAAGAATTGTATTTTACAACTAGCCTACCTTTACCCTTGGCGGTGTGTTGGAGCAGCACTTTGGCGCCAAGCTTGCCCGCCAACGTTTCCTCTAGATTCTTGATGTCTGGATCAACAGCCTTGGATGCTTTGCCGGAAATCTCGCCTGAAAGTAGGCGCCTGACTAGCGATTCAGTCTGCCGAACGGACAGCCCTCGGCCCACAACAGTGCGAGCTGTCTTCGGTTGCTCGACATCGGGCAAAGCCAGAAGCGCCCTGGCATGCCCCATCTCCAGATCGCCCCGCTCTAACATGCGACGCGCATCCGTATGCAGCCCGATAAGACGAATCAGGTTAGTTACAGTCACTCTGGACTTGCCGACAGCATCTGCGACTTCTTGCTGCGTCAGTTCAAACTCGTCCTGCAGTCGCTTTAGCGCCATGGCTTCCTCGATAGGATTAAGATTTTCCCGCTGGATATTCTCAATCAGGGCCATGGCAATAGCAGCCTCATCTCCAACGGGCTTAATTATAGCCGGTATCTTATCTAACCCAGCTAACTGGCTGGCCCGCCAGCGGCGTTCACCCGCGATGATTTCGTATTTTTCGCTGGAGATTGGGCGAATAACGATAGGCTGCATGACGCCCTGCTTCCTTATAGACGCGGCTAGCTCCTCTAAGGCTTCCTCGTGCATATTAGTACGTGGCTGATATTTGCCCCGCTGGATTAAGTCTATTGGTATGTTTTTAAGATCGCCATCTTTATCAGAAGTCGCTGCCGGAGCACGACTTTTATCAGTTTTGCCCAGCAGACCAGCCATAGTCTCCGAGCTGCCGGGGGACAATAGCGCATCTAGGCCCTTCCCGAGCTTCTTGTTATCTACCATCGTTGCTTTTCACCAGTTTCGAGTTATTACGGGTTGTTATGCAACCCGACGTCCCGATCAAGAGATACCTGCCGCAGCTTCATCGTGCCTGCGCAGCATTTCGCCAGCAAGAGCAAGGTAGGCGATGGCCCCCCTTGATCGTTTGTCGTATTTTATTGCGGGCTTGCCGTAACTGGGCGCTTCAGCTAGCCGGACGTTCCTGGGTACCACAGTGCGGTATACTGCATCGCCGAAATAATTAAAAAGCTGCCCGTTTACTTCTGTGGTTAATTTGTTGCGCGGGTCATACATCGTGCGCAAAATTCCTTCTATTTTCAGCTCCGGGTTCAGTCTATCCTTTATGGTGCTTATGGTATCCATTAACGCCGATAATCCCTCCAGCGCATAGTATTCACACTGCATAGGGATTACTACACCATCGGCTGCCGCAAGGGCATTGATGGTTAGCATGTTTAATGATGGGGGACAATCAATAACAACAAAATCGTACCGTTGTTTAATCGCTACAACAATCTGCCTCAACCGTGTCTCACGGTTTTCGCCTATAATCAGATCGACCTCAGCAGCAACAAGATCCCCATTAGCAGGCAGCAAGTCATAGCCGGCTTCTTCGGGCCTGACGACGACTTCATCAAACCCCGCTTTCTGAACAAGTAGGTCGTAGACCGATTTCTCCAGTGCATTCTTGTCAATCCCGGACCCCATAGTTGCATTTCCCTGCGGGTCAAGGTCGATGAGCAATACATTTTTCCGTGTTATCTTCAGTGAAGCGGCAAGATTAACCGAGGTAGTGGTTTTCCCGACCCCACCTTTCTGATTGGCAATAGCTAAAACTTTGCTCACCGTATTATCCGTTTAAATCCGTATCGAAACTCTTAACTTGAATCTCTGGCCCTATTTTATTTACATATCAACTCAACAATGTGCCTGTGTGAATTTTCACCGGGGACTATGATTTTTTCTATCCGGGAAACGGTAACATCATCAGGCAACGCTGTGATCTCTTCTTTCGGATAACGTCCTTTCATGGCCAACAGTTTACACGGTTTGTTACTTCCAGAAGATATCAGGTGTCTGGTTTTCACTGCTAGCTCTTCCAAGGAAGAAAAAGCTCGGCTAATGACCATATCAATTTGCCGGCTGCTTTCATAGTGCTCAACCCGACAATTTTCGATGGTTACATTCGACAACCCAAGCTCGGTCTTTACCTGAAATAGAAACCGTGTTTTCTTGCCATTGCTGTCCACCAAGATAAATTCTTTGTCTGTATTTAAAATAGCCAAGGGGATTCCAGGAAGCCCGGCACCAGACCCAGCATCCACAATAGTATTTCCGCTCAGGTAAGGATGGATGGAGAGGCTGTCCAGAACATGACGGCCTACCATAGAGCCTATGTCAGTACTAGCGACCAGGTTAACCTTCTGATTCCACTTCTCAAGCAACTTTAGATACTGGGCCAAACTAAATACCAGACTCTCTTCTCCGCAAACCCCCATTGATCGCAGACCCTTTCTCAACTCTCGATCAGGGGAATCATACATAAGGGTTTTCCGACGCTACTTGAGAGTCTATAAATATAGGGTGTGGTTTCAGAGGTAATTCTCACCAACACTACAGGCGACGATCCTGCTCAAATGGCTATAGGGTAAGCCGGTCTCCTCATGCCAGACATTGAACTGGTCTTGTGCTTTCTTCAGATCGCGTTTACTCGAAGGTTGCTCCGCGATATCCAGACCAACACTTTTTAGTGTCAGCACCACATCACGGGTCAACACGAAACAATCTTTTCCGGCTCTTCGCAAAAACCACATTGAACTCTGCCCGCCAAGACGAGAACCATGTTGCTTTAAATAGGCCATCAAGCCGATCTGATCCGACTCTGGCCAGCGCCCGAGAAAATTGCCAAAACTTCCAAATTCACGGGCAGTTTCCTGAATAAAAAACACATTCTCCTGCAAGGCCTTGATCTTCTGCCAATTGCGAACTACTCGCCGGTCGCTGGTATAGGCTTCCCATTGTTCCGGTGGCAGCAGCTCTAGTTTAAAGGGGTCAAAACCGAAAAATGCTTCTTCGAATTCAGGCCACTTGTTCTCAATAACTTTCCAGCTGAAGCCCGCCTGGTTAATACATTTTGTCATCATGGCCAGGTAGCGATCATCGCTCCTGGCAGCAAGTTTCTTCTTGGTGGCTACTTGCGGTAGAAGTTTTTTCAGCGCAGTCGCGCCTCCTTTGCGCTGTTCAGCGCGTTCTTGAATTTGAGTAAATTTCTTCATTTTGCGTATTACCCTGCTTTACGCGTCGGGGCTTGGTATTTCTTCAGGTAAATCAACAGCAGAGAAATCGCTGCCGGCGTCATTCCGGGGATTCGAGATGCTCGCCCAATGTTTTCGGGTCTCGCTTCTATGAGCTTTTCTTTCAGTTCGTTTGACAAACCCTGCATTTGCTCGTAATCAAATTCTGGCGGAAGACCTGTCTTCTCTTGTTTTTTTAGACGTTCAATTTCTGTAGATTGCCGATCAATATAGCCTTGGTATTTAACCTGAATCTCTGTCTGTTTTTGGGCTTGCTGCTCAAGCGAATTAGCTGGTGCAGGTGCTTTTCCCGATAACACTGCTTCTAACAAAGTTTGAATCTCAACTCCTGGCCTGGCTAGCAAGTCAGCCAAGCTATACTCCCGGGAAATTGGTTTTTCTAATAAGGGGTTTACTTGTGTTGCTTCTTTGCTTTTTGGTAGCACCCAGGTGTTGCGCAAGCGCGCGAGCTCACGCTCAATACGTTCCTGCTTCTCAGAGAAGAATTGCCAGCGCCCGTCATTAACGAGCCCAAGGGTTCGACCTTTGGGTGTAAGGCGCAAATCAGCATTGTCTTCTCGCAATGTTAAGCGGTACTCCGCTCTGCTGGTAAACATGCGATAGGGTTCGTTGGTGCCCAGTGTTATCAGGTCATCAACCAATACTCCTATATACGCCTGGTCACGGCGTGGACACCAGGACTCTTCGCCGCGTGTGGCTAATCCTGCGTTCAATCCAGCCAGTAACCCCTGTGCAGCCGCTTCCTCATAACCGGTTGTGCCATTTATCTGCCCCGCAAAATAGAGCCCTTCGACAAATTTAGTTTCCAGAGAATACTTCAAGTCCCGAGGGTCGAAATAATCATATTCGATGGCATACCCTGGACGGGTAATGTGAGCATTCTCAAACCCCTTGATCTGGTGAACCATGTCCACTTGCACGTCATACGGCAACGAAGTAGAGATGCCATTCGGATACAACTCATTTGTGTCCAATCCTTCTGGCTCCACAAATATCTGGTGAGATGTTTTTTCGCTAAACCGCATTACTTTATCTTCGATAGACGGACAGTATCTAGGTCCAGTTCCTTCAATAATGCCGGTATACATCGGAGAGCGATCCAGCCCACTGCGAATGATTTCATGGCAGGCTTCATTGGTTGAGGTGATGTAGCAATTCACTTGTTTGGGATGATCAGATTCCTGACCCAGGTAGGACATAACAGGCACAGGAGTGTCCCCTTCCTGCGGCAGCATAACCGAAAAATCTACGGTCTTCCCATCTATACGAGGGGGGGTGCCGGTTTTAAGCCGATCAACTTTAAACGGTAACTCTCTAAGTCGCTCTGCGAGCGCTATAGAAGGCTGATCACCAGCCCGCCCACCAGGTTTGTTTTCCATACCGATATGGATTTTTCCTCCTAGGAAAGTTCCTGTGGTAAGTACAACTTTCTTTGAACGAATTTTCAGACCCATCTGGGTCACAACGCCTTTAATTACATGCGATTCGATAATCAGGTCATCCACGCCTTGCTGAAACAACGTCAAGTTGTTCTGGGTTTCCAGAATCCGGCGGACGGCTGCCTTGTAAAGCGCGCGGTCAGCTTGTGCTCTAGTAGCGCGAACAGCTGGTCCTTTGCTCGCGTTTAAAATACGGAAATGGATACCAGCTTGATCTACCGCCTGCGCCATCGCTCCACCAAGAGCATCAACTTCTTTTACTAAGTGGCTTTTTCCAATACCCCCAACAGCTGGATTACATGACATCTGCCCTAAAGTCTCTATGCTGTGAGTCACCAATAGAGTGCTTGCGCCTAGACGCGCAGCTGCGAGGGCAGCTTCTGTACCGGCATGTCCTCCACCAATAACGATGACGTCATATTGAGTCTTGCTAAGCATGGGAAATGTTAAGTCTCTAATCAGGGCTTTGAAGTATATAGACTACCAAAGCCGCTAAGCGAATTTCTTTGTGATTCTTCTCTTATACACATTATATTAATATATAAATATATATAAGAAGGTATATATGTTGTTGTTATAGGGGACACTGTTATCTGTTGAAAAGCCTGATAAATACATTGAAGACAAGCGCTTGCATTAATGATAACTACAGAGAAAACCACTTAGTAGCCTAACCATAAGGTCTGAATTAAATGTGCATAACTAGATGGTCTCTCACTTCGGGAATAGGATCGCAAATTTTATCCACTACATATCAAGTATATTTGCTTACTTGTCAACATAATGTCAATGTGTGTAGGATCCTGTTGATAACCTTACTTTCCAATACAAAAACTTGAGAAGATCTCACCGAGTAAGTCGTCACTAGTGAATTCCCCAGTAATGGTGCTTAAATGGTTCTGAGCCAACCTTAAATCCTCAGCGACCAATTCAAGATGTGAGCCCTTACTAAGCTGTAGAAGGCTGTTTTTTATAAGTTTTTCGGCTTTTTTAAGCTCTGCCAGATGTCGTTCTCGTGCTACAAATGCTGTTTCCTCAGTTGGCCTGAATCCAGCACAGGTTTTCAGATGATCGCGAAGCATGCCGATTCCTGTGCCCTGTTTAGCTGAAAGATGGATTTTGGAAAGCTCTTTGTTTTTATACAGGATAGTATCTTTACTTGGTGCGTTGTCCAGCAAGTCAATTTTGTTATAAATCAGCGTACAACGAGTAAGAATTGATTCAATTGAATCTGCGCTCTTCTCTGCAAGATTGAGTGGTTGTAACACCTTATCCACATCTTGTTCAGGGGCAGTGCAGTCAAAGACTAATAAAATCTGGTCTGCTGTTTCAATAGCGCCATGCGTGCGTTTTACCCCCTCTATTTCAACAATGTTATCGCTGGTTCTGAGACCCGCTGTGTCGATAATATGAATTGGCATTCCATCAATGGAGATTTCTTCCTTTAATAGATCCCGGGTAGTGCCGGGGATATCAGTAACGATAGCGCTATCAATACCAGACAGGGCATTCAACAGACTGGATTTTCCAGCATTTGGTATCCCGGTAATAACAACCTGCAGCCCGTCTTTGAGTAAAGCGCCCTGCTGGGCCTGGGCATATACCCCAGAGATCTGGTTAAGTGTTTCTTCTATTGATTCCTCAACCTTCGCGTCGGCCATCAAATCTATATCTTCGTCCGAAAAATCTATGGCCGCCTCTACGCTGACGCGAATAGTCGTTAGCATTGTTACCAGGTGGTGCACTAACTCTGAAAATTGGCCCCTCAAAGTGCGCATGGCAGATTGGACTGCTTGTTTGGAGTTGGCATCGATGAGATCGGCAATCGCTTCTGCCTGCAGTAAGTCAATCTTATCATTCAGAAACGCGCGCTCTGAAAATTCACCCGGGCCGGCCAGGCGAATATCTAGCAAAAGCACTCTTTCAAGGACGGCATTCAGAACATAAACACCACCGTGACCCTGGAGCTCAAGGATGTCCTCCCCGGTAAACGAATCTGGGCTTTGATAGTAAATAGCGACGCCCTGATCTATTACCGTCTGATCAGCATCAAGAAAATCGCAATAATGAGCGTGCCGGGGAGAGGGTAAAAAACCGAGAAGTTCTTCGCAGGCTTTGGCAACGTCTGGGCCAGACAGACGGACAATGCCAATGCCGCTTCTCCCGACAGGCGTTGCTATTGCACAGATTGTGTCAGTTTCAATTGCTGGCATTGGCGTTCAGCAGGAAAGGAAGAGGCCACTGTTGAGGCGGG